>WLWI01003449.1_pt1 | contig 13566 bp, 9 predicted proteins | sample 6701501 | NCBI WGS metagenome assembly WLWI01 (sample SAMN12718690, study PRJNA515312) | sponge metagenome | isolation source: marine sponge | host: Mycale hentscheli | place: New Zealand: South Island, Marlborough, Capsize Point | collected 2014-11-01
CCTTTTTTCTTTAGCAAAACAATAAAGAGGCACAAGGTAAAAAAAAAGTTCCAAGTGTTCCCCCCCCCCCCCCCCCCCCCCCCCCCCCCCCCTAACCACTGTCAAATGATGCTTTGAAGTTTCACCCTCTTGTGATTTAAATAAGGTGTTATATGTTATTCAATTAGAGAAGTAGTGGTAGTAGTTATTGTAGTTGTTGTTGTTGTTGTTGTTTTATGAGCTGACCCATAGTTCATATTGCCACATTGTCATATTGGTGTTGTTTCTCTGTGAGCTAAAAGTTGCTAATTATTTCATTCTAATCACAGGGTTACTGTGGTCCAAGCAGTTCTATCATTACATCGTTGAGGCGTGGCTGGACGGTGACCCAAACATGGTCCCGCCCCCACCGGAGAGGTACGGTGGCCGCAATGCTTCAGGAGACTGGGACCATCTCTTCAACAAGGACGTCATCTCAATGCCCGACAAGTGGGAGTATCCCTGGGTGAGTTAGTGGGCGAGTTGGTGGGTGTGTCTCCAGACAAGTCTCCTTGGATCAGGGCTGCTTTCCTTCTGTATGAAGCCATGATTGCTTCTCTCACTTAAAGGAAGTATGCTGTCCTGCATGATATAGCAAGTTAATCATGACACCAGTTACTAATACATTGGAACCAAAATAAAATTCATACACTACAATGTAAAATGTTCAGATAATTGAAGAAGAAAAAAAATTAAGGTAGAGTACAAAGAGGAGCTATAAGTTAATGTCTGTTCGATTTGGTTGTATTTATCTAAAATCTTCAGATCACTGAAATACTCACTGTGTATTACCACCATCTAATTGTTCTTTCTTCCTTCGCAGTACGCCAGCTGGGATCTGGCCTTTCACATGATCCCCTTTGCCAAGGTGGACCCTGATTTTGCCAAGCATCAGTTGGAGCTGTTCCTGAGGGAGTGGTACATGGCTCCCAATGGGCAAATTCCAGCCTATGAATTTGCCTTCGACGACGTCAACCCACCTGTGCATGCGTGGGCGGTGATGAGAGTATACAAGATGACGGCACCAAAGGGCCAGAGAGACGGGGCTTTCTTGGCCAAGTGCTTCCAGAAACTCATTCTCAACTTCAACTGGTAAGAAGATTAATTGGTTTGTTTTTGTTATCTTATCTCGTTATCTTTCTTTACATCTTTTCTACACTGTGTACTGTATGTATATTGTACATCCATGTTGTATGGAAAAGATGACTATTTAATCAACTGCTGTGTGTGTGTGTGTGTGTGTGCTTCTTCGTGTGTTAAGGTGGGTGAATCGCAAGGACCCACTTGGAAGAAACATCTTCTCCGGCGGTTTCCTTGGTCTCGACAATATTGGTGAGTTAAAAAAAACAAAAAACTTTCTCTGTTAAATATTCAAAATAAAATGTTATATCCCGTGCAGGTTTGTTTGATCGCTCGAAGCCCCTCCCCACAGGCGGAATATTAGAGCAGGCTGACGGTACGGCGTGGATGGCGTTCTTCTGCGTAGTGATGTTGGACATCGCCTTGGAGCTGGCGCTGTACTACGACCCCATTTACGAAGACATGGCCTCCAAGTTCTTTGAGCACTTTGTCTACATTGTGGATGCCATGAACAACCTTGGGGGCAAGGCCGAGGGACTTTGGGACGAGGCCGATGGCTTCTACTACGACCACCTGCGACTGGATGGGCGGAGCATGCCCATGAGGGTGCGGTCTATGGTCGGACTCATCCCGCTCTATGCCTGTCTCGTGTTGGAGGATGAGGTCATCCAGAGGCTGCCCGGTTTCAAGAAGAGACTCACGTGGTTCTTGGAGAACAGACACGACTTAGCCAAGCAGGTGAGGAAAGGGCGTCGGCGTCTATGTTAGTATTTTATATTTATGTTAGCTTGCTTATGCAAGCACACTTAAATCCTACAGCATGTGAGTATGTGTATTTATTATACATAATAGGGGGTGGGCGGGCAATATTGGGGCATATTGTATTACGATATTTAGGACTGACATTATTGCGATAGAGCTATTATATTGAATAATATTTTTTTAATTTAGAAAGTTAGCTCTGTAGAGCATAATAAAAGCCTCAGTTAGCCACTTACATGCATGCTTTGGTATTTTTGATTCTGTATGCATAAAAATGATTAACTGGTCACTTCTTTGAAGATGAACCTGCAACTTTTTCAAGTTTCTGAGTAGCGATCATGTGAAATAAATTGCTCAGGTTTTGGTGCTTAGTAGCCACTTCCTAAGAACAAAGAAAGGCAGCAAATAGCTGGTCTCCTTCATGTATAAACTTTAGCTCCACATATGGTTTCTGCTGGCTGACTTCTGGTATAACTCTGGTCCACCCCATTACTCTTAAAAACTGCTTTTCATGTAGACTATGTAACTCCACACGTTTGTGGAAGTGTGCTTTTTTTTTCCTCCTCAGCCAATCAATACTGGCACTTGTGACTGAAAAAAACAATTTTTCCGATATTGACTGTGTATTGATATATATTCCAACCATACAGTATATACCAACAATGATTTTGATAAGTTCAACCCTTTTCCCTAGTAAAGCAATTATGAAAAATGGGCCCTTTCTCTTTCTGCATCTTCCCTCCAGCATATTACCATAATTGTATAACTAAATTTTGCAAACACACTAACACACACAGATTGCCTACGTGGACACTCTCAACAAGGGAGAGTTCTTCCACCTCCTTGCCATCCCCACTAAAGAAAGACTGATTCGTGTTCTGAAGTACATGCTGGACGAGGACGAGTTTCTCTCTCCCTATGGGATCCGCTCTCTCTCCAAAGTACACAACAACAATCCCTTTGAGATGCATGTGGGCGGGGAGAAGTATGATGTAGGCTACGTTCCAGGAGAGAGCAACACGTATGTCTTTGGTGGAAACAGCAACTGGCGAGGCCCTATCTGGCTTTGTGGTAAGCAAATTTTATTTCTTACCTAGAAATATCTTAGATTTGTGATCAAGTTTTGTATAAAGACTATTTTGTCTCTCGATTTAGTCCACTTTATGTTTTTTTATACAACTTGAGTCAGTCATTCAGTCATTGTGTTTAAGTGACAACTGTACTTAATTCTAAGTGTGTATCTTTTTATCTTTTATGTTTGTTAAAAAGTTCAAAACTTTCCCGGACTATGACAGAATGAATAAAACCAACAAATAGCATTTTTAGCTGTTGTAAGAATGCATGCGTACAACTCTTAGTCTAAAGAGTTTTTATTTTGAGTATGCAATGTAGTTAGTATCAGTTGTTTTAGTTTCACTTAATTAGAACAATATTCCATGTGGAGTATAATTCTATTCCTGGTAAACATAATGTTTGTATGGGAGTGATTCTTTATCAGCCTTCTCTATTATTCCTTCTTTTCTCCTCAAACACACACACACACACACACACACACACACACACACACACACACACACACACACACACACACATACATAGTGAACTTTCTTATCACTGAGGCCCTAGAGCGGTACCACTTCTACTATGGAGACGAACTCAAGGTGGAGTGCCCCACTGGCTCCGGGAAGTTCATGACTCTCTTGGAAGTGTCTCAGGAAATCTGCCATCGCATCGCCACCATCTTCATGCCCGGGGAGGATGGGAAGAGACCTTGCCATGGCGACGACCCTCGCTATGCCAACGACCCTGATTGGAAGGACCTGGTTTTGTTCTACGAGTATTTTAATGGGGACAATGGAAAAGGATGTGGTGCAAGGTGAGAACGGCTGAGAATGGGCTTGAATTTATAAGATAGCAAATTCTACTCTGAAGCTCATTAAGTGAAAATTCAGTTTCAATTACTATTATATCAATTTGTTTTATGTAGCCACCAAACTGGATGGACTGCTCTTGCTGTGAGGTGCATCGACAAGATTGCATCGTGCAAGGCCATGAAGCAGTAAAAACTTGTAGATTTCTTTGTATTTTGTTTAAAAATAACATTTTTTTAGTCAATTATTAATTTACACGTTTGACTTACAAAAATTAAGCCATTATCCAATGTCATAAAGAAGTTTGTCAACAAAAAATGACTCGGTTCTGCTTGATGGTTGGGTGGGCACCATTTGGAGAGCATGTTGACACGGAGGGGCACCCTCATTGGAACAACTGGGTTGGTGGGCTGAAGGGGTGGGCTCCATTTGGGTGTAGTGGGTTTGTGGATGGGCAGTGGTACGTCTCGTGCTTTTGACTATGTGCTGGGAGCACGAAGGTTGAGCAGCTGCTAAATGTTGCTGGGCCGAGCTTGACACTCGGGAGTCCAGGAATGGAAAATGCAGCTGCTGATGTTGATGGTGTGGCGGCGGCATTGATGGAGCTGTGGATTCCAAGTCGCAGAAACTGCCTCTAGGAGGAGGATGTGAGGGAGGCGGCGGCAAGGGGTTAGGTTCCGAATATGGGCGCCAAACACCCGGGAAAGGTGACTCGGTCATGTTTGCACAAGTGATGTGGTCATGTGATATAAACCCTTCTGGGTGATGCCGCTGGTTGTTGCATGTACGCCACTGTCTGCCAACAGCCTCTTCGCTGGTCATACCCCTTCCGCCAGCAGTAGGGTTAGGCAAGTTTGCTCCGTACTGATGGTATGATGAGGGGGGAGGAGCTGACCTGGAGTTCCACCCACCAGCTGCTGAATGAGGCTCTCGGACAGTGTGGGGCCATAGATCGTAGTCTGGTGACAAGAAGTGAGGAGATGGGGCTTGGTGATGGGAATCCAAGTGCTGATGAGACAGGAATTGCTGAGGAGGAGGAGGAAAGGAGTGATGCGTGTTGGGATCCGTAGGTTGGTGATGACCATTACCATTTCCCCACCAATGTCTGTATTGGTCCATTTGCTGTTCAACACCGCTGCTGGTGGTTGATCGGCTACTGCGAGATCTGCCTGCACTGCATTGGGAAGGCTGACTGAAGTGGGAGGAGCGCATCTGGCTGTGGGAGTGGTCACTCCGTGGCTGGACAGTGACTGAGTGCGAATGATGCTGGTGGGTATAAGACTGGATATCTTGCCCCATACGATTGCTGCATGCTGGCTGTGTGTTTACTGGTAAAGTGGGTGGGGCTGGAGGAGTGGAGTGAACTGAAGTGGGCGGGGTCAATTGAGCACTGGCAGCAAAAGTCCTGCAGTGACGAAAGTCCAGTGCCTGTGAACGAGCAGATGACGAGCCCATACTTGGGCTGCGTTCATCAGCTCTTTCTCTGCAATCCGGTTGTGGCAAAACAAAACCAGAACTTTCAGGCACGGCACGTGATGATTGGGCGTCTGGGGTGCAATTAAGACGAGCGGCTGAATGTTGTTGATGTGACATCACTCCAGCTGTCTTTCTTGGAGCTGCCACACCCACTGACCCAGCCTCCCTGCCCTGCCCACCGCAACTCACCGTGCTCTTTGATGTTCTTTTCCTAGAAGATGCTGTTGCAATGCAAGTAGCAGTGCCAACAGAATCGGAACCGGATGTACTATCAATGATGGAACGAATGCTGGTAAGTGCTGCGTGAGAATTGGAACTAGAAGATGGAGCAGGGGTCAGTTCAGAATGTCTGCGAAGACCGTCAGAAGCCTGAGCAAAGAACCAATCACTGGAGATAGACATAGGATTTGAAACATTACAGTCACTGGAACCAGATATAGGAATGGAAGACTTGGTGCTATTATAAGATCTGGGAATTTGGCTTTGCGAAAGCAGAGAAGACACAGGCCATGACTGCGGTAAAGGGTCATCAGAGTGGACGGTAGTGTTAGAGCTGTTGATGACGGGGGACTTGGAAGATGATGAAGAAGATGAAAGAACATGTTGAGACAGAAGAGAAACACGTGAAGACGATGATGCACTGAAAAATGTGGAGTTAGGAACGAGCGGAGATGGCTGATCTAGTTTTGACGAGACACTTGAAGTTACAGGAGGCAAAGTAGAGGGAAGTGATTCTGAGAGGGTACTTTTGTTTAGTGAAGTATTGCATGAATGATAAGCAGCTTCAGACTCACTGCAATCTAGTGCTGAAGTATCGCAGGTTTCAGAAAACCCATAGTGAATGGCAGTGCTCGAGTTACCTGTGCACGTCTGCTTAGGGTTGCATGAGGCATCTCCTGTCTTTGACACATCACACACGGTGGCTTCTCGCTGCAGACAATCTTTAGCTGCTGCCATACCTTCAACAACAATACCAGAGCTGGGAGCAGAACTGACGGCCGATTCTTTAGCCTCTATCACTAACCCTTCTCTGCATCCAGCTGATGATGAAGATGGCTGGTGTAGAGTGCCAAGTAGTGTAATGGTAGGGGCTACAGGTGAGACAGGTAACTGATCCTCCACAGCATTGGTGCTTTGATGAGTGGACTTCTCGAGCACTTCCATGACAGCAGATGTATCTGGTCCTTCCATGACAGCAGATCCTTCCATGACAGCAGATGTATCTGGTCCTTCCATGACAACAGATGTATCTGGCCCTTCCATGTCAGCAGATGTTTCTGGTCCTTTCATATCGGCACAATCAAGGTGTCCTTCTGACACAGGTACAGAAGAACTCGTCATTATTTCAACATCAAAGTGCGAGTCGTTCATCATTTCAGCACCAAAGGGGGAGTTACTTAATGTCTCACTATCAGGAAGGGTGTTATCTTCAAGATTACAAGGTGAGCTTTCCAATGCTTCAACACTAGACTGGGGGATATTTAACAATTTTCCTCCTTCAGATATAGTGGCACTAATCGCTTCACTACTAGACCCTGTCCCAACTAATACCACAGCAGTTGAAATGTCATTCAAAGAAATTTCCCCCCGGCTACACTTTGAATGGGCTTCAGAATCAGTCGACTCTATCACGTCACTGATGGATCCACACACTTCTGAATTACTCTGACACTCTAACACAGGAAGTTGTGCATCAGTCCTTGCAGGTACTACAGACTGATGCTGAAAATGAGGACTGTTAACTGCACTATCTTCTCTCAATTCAGCCACTGTATGTTCTCTTGGTTTAGCTACTGTATCACCACCACCACCATCTCCTTCACATCTTGAATCTCGACCTGTATCAGGATTCTCACTGCTGACCACTCCACCTGGTTGTCTGAGTTGTCCATCTGTACATGAATTGCCCGAGTCTATGGTCGACTCTGTCTGTAATTTTGGCCCCAGCGAGCATCTAGAATTGCTACTACTGTGACTACATTCTACCCTAGCTATTTCTTCCCTTTGATCTACCTGTGATGCAGAATTGGTAAAGGATGCCACAGCAGCTGAGTTCACTGAGTTGGCTTCCTCTATGGAAGTCTCCCCTTGCCTTCCTGAGATGCAGTCATTGGAGTCACCCACTTCTTTGGCTGTCATGTGACGAGACACCTGCCGAAGTTGCTTCTTCAGAGACACGTGCTCCAATAGAAGCTCCTCCAGTTTGTCATCAAGAAGCTGTCGGCTCTCTGTTGAAAATTCCTGCGCAGTATTTTCGGAAATGTTAGATTCAAGTTCCGTATTTGCAGCTTTCAGTTTCAAAATATGGTCCAGTGCAAGCTTTAAGATGTCTGCCTTTGCCTGGAAAACAAAGATAAGCTAGTGTGACACCATCCCATAATGTATCACCTTTGAAAATATTATTCATGAGTTTTCTATGAATGACCTATAGGGAAATTAAGAGGATGCGTTGAATATTTGCAATATTGGGTAAGGATCATCAAATGGGTTGGTATCATAAAATGCATAGTTACCATCAAATGGCTTGGTATTGCCAAATGGGCATGTATCATCAGGTGGACACGTATTTTTAAAAGAGTTGGTATTGTCAGACAGGTGGATCATCAGACTGCAGCATTTCAACAAAAAAAAAAAAAAAAAAAAAAACTCTCTAGCCTTACTATTTTTTTTGGGTCCACCTCCTTCAGCTGGAGCATCTCTGCTAACGTTTGAATAGAAGTGGCAATCTTACGCTTTCTTCTCCGCTCCACTTCGCAGTGAGCAGCAGAGCTATTGTCGACAGCAACATCCACACGACTTGCTTGGGTTACTTCAGTCGCACCATCTTTACCTCTTCCTCCAGCTGCCAGCAGTCCTTGAGAAGGTTGCAGTACTGGGCTCTGTGGTGGTTCACAGGGACTGGATGCCGGTCTCTCTCCTCCATCAGATCCAGCTGTATGTTGAGTTGGCGGAGATGATTTTATGACACCGATTCTCCTGAAATTGTGTACAGGAGACTCTCAGTAACTAAGCTAGTTAACCCTTAACATAATAAAAGGTTATGAATGTTTACTTGTCAAATACTTTTCATAAACATTCCAGCATTTACATACATGCTAAAAAAAAAAACAACACTGGAAATTTTGCTGATTTTCAGATTTAGCTAAATCATAATATCTGCCAACAGACAGTACACTAAGTTGGAAGGTATTGGACTAAAATTAATAGTAAGGGATACCATATAATGTTTTGGGCCTTCAAGGAGATTTAGCTTCTACTGCATTGGTACGTACTTTAAACTCTTGGACGGAATTATAACCCACACCGGCCTCCTCTTCGAAGCTGCCATGATGAAACTACCATAGCTTACTACATATATAGACGTAGAAAAGAACAATCCAAAAATACTTCGGATCTATTTAGTGGTGTGCTTTAGAAAGAAACGATACCCGCTATGGGTGGGTGTGGTTCATTTGTTGTGGGTTTTGCAAAATCAGCTGTGTTATTGGATGGTTGACGTTGCGTCTACTTGTGTGGAAGATAACTTGTGTAGAAGATAGCCGGCGCACATAAGCGGAGTGAACGTGGTCCTACCGGCACGCGTAAGCGGAGAAGACTTAGTCCCAAATTATGGACAGTAAGTACTCCAACTTAAATAGTATATTCTAGAAGAAACCACTTTCAGTTTTACACTGGTTTGTGGTTACTGTTTAATACCATCCGGAAGCCCGAATTGAAGATGTTTGTTATATTTACAGGTGAAAGCGGCCAATTGCAAAGAAGGCCTACTAACAGAGTCCATCCTTCTGTGCGTCATGCTTTAGCCAATGCAGGAGCTCGTCTCAATATTCCAGTAAGAACCAAAGGTTCCTTCAAGAGCCTAGACCGTAGCCTCAAGAGCTTTTTGCGCACCAGTAATCTCCCTGGCTTGGAATACAGACTGAGAGTGGCGGGATTCAACTCTCTAGATGACCTAGCCGAAGCAGACGAGAGCCTTCTGTGCTCACACGGCTTCACCCCTCTCATGTCACGCCGACTACTCCAAGCACTGGAAGACTATGTCATGAAACAGGTTTTCAAGCTCGAAGAAAAGCAACTTCCCTTTCAGTTGGTGAGAAAAGGGCAGAAAATTGACTCCACTCCCACTGAGAAGATGAAGGAGCTTCCAACATACGGTAAGCAGAATGTGAAAAGGCAGAAATTGCCTGAAAAGAAGTCTACAAAGACAACTAAGAACAGTAAGAAGTCCGAAGCTGCCAATAAGTTGAAGCCTCCGAAAAGACCCGTGAGTGTGGTTCGGCTAATGTCTGAAGAAACCATCCCCACAGAACCTGTGTTTCCCAATGTGAATATTTTACAAGAAGACTTTGAGTTTGAAGTTTTTGGCACCGAGAGGGAACATGAGGACGAAGAACCTGCAGCGAGAGTTAGCTCTCCCCCTGCTGCCACTGCCGCCACTACAACCAGAGGTGTGGTCCACTCTCCGCTGATTCAGAAGCAGTCCCCCGCCGTACCGCCCTCTGACGACGCGTTGGCACTCAGCATGCCCAGTGTGGACTCAAGAGTTTCTCAGTTTTTCCACGAGTTCCGTTTTCCGGATATGGTCGACTCTGGTTTTGAGGGTAGGTACTCAGAAGGGATGAGAAAGCAGCTGCAGCGGTGCCAGTCAATCCCTGCGGACTATCACTATTTTCCAGACGATTGGACGCCTTCGCATCAGCGGTACGAGGTGGGCGGGTTGGTTAAGCTTATCCGCTCATTTTCTTGCCCATCAAGTTTGTCTCCCTCCGTGAGCCAAGTGGAGGGCATTCTTGATGAACTCCATAGCAACGATGATGTGGGCATTCTCCTCGAGTTGCTGCAGAGGCTGCTTCGCTTGCTAAAGAACGGCAGAGATGGAGAGGCTGTGGGACAGGAAGTGGTTAGAGGGAGCGGAGTTGAAGTTCTGCTTGAAGTACTGGGGTCGCTGTGCACACACCTTGCAGCAGCAGAGGTAGTTCTCAAGATTTTGAAGCATTTGACAAGACAAGGTGAGGAATGTAGGATTTGTTTGTTTGTTCACACACCATGAAGGAAGCATGGGTGTATTTGGCTGTGTTACTATGCTTTGAGACAGTGTGGGATATTTGGACTTAATGGATACTTTTAAATGAGGAAGTCATGCTTTAGACTGCTGTGCTAACATTTAGGTCAAACGCATGTTCTGTAGTTGTAAACAGACAAAACAATACATACATTTCTATTATTTTTTACGTACTACGAATGATATCTTTCTCAAGTTGAGCAGGTTTTACTGAATCATTTTAATAGACTGAATAGTATGGAAGAACTATTTGCTGTGGAGTTGGTAAAGGGTTTGCCTCCTGCCGGAACCACCTTAAACCACAAACTTGAGGACTGAGATGATTGGGTCGGACAAGGAAAGGGTCTGGGAATGTGCAATATGTTCACAGTACCCCCCAAAAAAGGTGCTCCAAATCCGTACATCAAAATCACCACTTTTTCCCCCCCTTTTTCCCCCCAAAGTCTCACGACATATGTATTGTATGTCCCACAAATGTCTGACCCTCTCCTTCTGCTGCGTAACAGAAGTAGTTGGTAAAGGGTCAGACTACAAGAGACAAGTATCCAAGCTGCTGATGCGAGATAACTAACAACTGGTCCTTCCTTACATTGGTATTGCACGCATCCTTGTGCAAAGGATGATGTCACAGTGTATGTTGTGTGTGTGTGTGTGTGTAAGCCTGTAGCCTTGAACAATGACTAAACTTTGAACTCTTGGTCACAACAATGAACTGCCAAATGATGGAAGGGCGGTGAATTTACCTTTTGTTATTCTTGTGTGTTGCTAGGTGTGGTGCCAGTGCAAGGGATGGGCGTGGTCATGGATGCCATGGACTGCCACCCTACCAGTAAAGTGGTACTCACACAAGCCTTTTTGGTCCTCGGCAACATTGGTAGATCAGGTAAAGGGAGAGAAGTTTAGCTTAGCCTAGTTTCTTATTGGGACCACAGAGCACAGCAACCCACAAACACATATGCACACTTTTGGGGTCAAGACCGCGGCATTAGGTAGCTGGCTGACAGTTGTTTTTTTTAATTTGTACTCATTGATTGAGATGGTTGGCATGCGTGCACACACACACACACACACACACACAGAGTAGTTTATAACTGAAGATCTGAATGATAAGATAATGTTGGCTACTCTAATTTCAGGTTATTCTAATTGATACACCCCATCACGTTAATCGTCATGTTGAAATCTTCCAGTATGTATTGAGTTTGGACATGTTTATCTAGTTAGTTGTGCCTGTAATCCCATCATCATCAAGTTCTAGTCATTAATCTCCCACTCTTTAATTTTATTAACTAATCTTGAGGTGCCATACCTTGAGTTGATATAATAATGGGGGGGGGGAAATTTTTTCCCCTTTTTCTCTATTTTTTAGGTCCTGTTGAGTGTGCATCACAATTAATGTCAGATAGAAGTCTCCAGGCAGCATCTGACGCTCTCAGTCACTTTCCGTCTAGCATCTCCCTCCTCGTTAGTGCCATGTCGATGCTAGGGGTGGGGCTTGGGCGATGTACGCCAGACGACAGGCTTCGCCTCATCTCTGACCAAGGCAAGATCCTGGACCTGGTGGTCCTTGCCATGAGCAATCATCATGACCACGCCCAGCTGCTGTGCTACGCCTCCTGCTTTATTGCTCTGCTTTTAGCTGAAGGTAAGAAGAAATGAAGTATTAGTGCATTCAGTTCATTGATTTTTTTTTTTTTTTTTTTGTAACTGCTTACACACACAAAGGACTAACCCAACAGTTTCTTTCCGCCAATCTGAATAAATAATGATTGTCTCATGTATATTGTGTTGTTGTCGTGTATTTTTTAAAACCTGGCTATAGTTGATTCTATTAGTATATATTAGTGATTGAAGAAGCAATTATTATAAAGCACTGGTATTTGATCTGCTATGGGTATATGCGATTAGTATCACATTATCATACTCTCACTACAATGGAATTTAAAAGTGGGCTATTTGCTCGACCCATATCAGTGTGAGACCAACTTAATTGTGGCCTGTGGTGAGTGTTGTAGGGTAAGGGTCGTTGCGTTGGGTCATTGATGGCTTTTATTGAAAAATAATGTTTCATCAACTAATGATACTTTACCTTCTTTACACACTTCATTTCAACAGTTTTTACTTGAGCAGTCTATCACTATACTGTGCATGGCACACTTTGACTTGCTATGTTAACGTGAACCCTGCATGTCTGTCTGGTGTCATAAGTGGAAGCAAAAGGCTAACTACAGAACTACAGTTGACAGTACTCACTGTCCGTTGAGAAAGTGAAAAACAAATTGTCATGGCCAACAGGAGAATCATTGTGTTAACTCTTCTCTTTCTGATGTTACCTTATCTTTGTACCATTCTCTCTCTCCCAGTGTAATTGTTGATGCCGGTAATAATGTAAATTGGCCTTGTTTACTCTGTCTGTGTGTGTGTGTTCCCAGTGAGTGTGTGTATAGAGAGCAGTGTGGTGGAGCTTCTTGTTGCCAGTGTCTGCCAGGCAGCCAATTGCTGCGCCACGGCCAATCTCTCCAGGGAGGAGCCTGGTAACCTAGGCAACGCAGCTGCTGGGGAGGAAAGTGTTGTGGCGCTGATGGTGTGGGTGTGCAAGGCTCTGGCCAACTCGGCTGGAAACGGTAAGGGTGGAGTCAAAATACTAGCATCGTGCATTTAAAGTGGCTTGAATATCAATGTAGGTCTTTGCTCTTCCAAGCGGTTTATTACATTATGTACTATTGATGACCTTTTACCATATTTACCTTCTCTAAAAACTACAGCTTGTAATGCATTGTATATTTGGTGTTGTCACACACGGAGTTCATTACACATTTGTTGTTAAAGGACAGATAGTTAACACACACACACACACACATACACACACACACACATACACACACACACACACACACACACACACACCAGGTGGATATCTTTGACTGCTGTTGTTTTCTAAAGTTATTTGTTTATGTTATTGTGTGTGTGTGTGTGTGTGTGTGTGTGTGTGTGTGTGTGTGTGTGTGTGTGTGTAGCTGCTCTGAGTGAAGATGATAAGCTGGCCATGAGGTGTAGTGACGTACTGTTGGAGTCTCTGTCTCTCTTCCCCCACCAGGTCCAGGTGTGGCTTTGTTCCTTGTATGCCATTCTTCAGTTAGTCAGTGCCAACAGTAAGTATCCATGACTAGTTAAGTGATGTAGCTCTCAGGAAAATTGTCACGTCTCAGTAATATCATTTGCTAGAGAATTAGTGCCTTCTGTTATTGTCTCACCATTAAATTAGTCTGATGGAACCAGACCCATGAAGCGCCCGGA
>WLWI01003452.1_pt1 | contig 13558 bp, 9 predicted proteins | sample 6701501 | NCBI WGS metagenome assembly WLWI01 (sample SAMN12718690, study PRJNA515312) | sponge metagenome | isolation source: marine sponge | host: Mycale hentscheli | place: New Zealand: South Island, Marlborough, Capsize Point | collected 2014-11-01
ATCTCTCCTCCTTTTTTTTTGTTATTAACATAGTGCCGTGGGGTAGGGGGAATATTTTTTTCAAAAAAAAAAAAAAAACACCCCCCCCCCCCCCCCCCCCCCCCCCATTTACTTCCGAAAGGCCAATGAAATGCATACTGCGTTTAGTCCAGTTTCAAAACACCTAATCATATGTATATACTTGAGTTGGTACTTAAGTACTAGACTAATGTACTCGGACTTATTCCTGTGCCCATCACGAATTTATGGTATTCGTACTCATACCCACTCATTAAAATTTTACAAGTACTCGCAAAGTACCCAAATAGTTTTCAAAGTACTTCACTCCATGTCTGCTGGTAGGGAAACTACAGCCAGTGTATTATTAAGAGGCTAACCAGCTAACCAAAACTCTGCTTGTTTGTTTGATTTGTTTATGAATGAATGAAAAGCTGTTACCTAGTCAACACTTCCACTATATATACTGCGTGGGTAGAAATTGTGAAGAACTTATTCAGTTGTTGAAATGGTTAAATATTTATTTCAGTATAACTTTGCTAAGGCTATCACACTTGTCATAACTGTTCTGACAGTGCACTAATAAATTCTGTGTAACTAGTAATGTTTCGCGATATGATGGTTAGAGTAACAGCATTATAATTAGCATAAGGTTACGATAGCAGCTCTAGAGTTGCTGCAAATTCTCATGCAGGCTTTCTGTCTCCAGCCTGGGAGTGTATGAAATTTGATTAAAGTGGATACCCTCTTAATATTACCACTTCAATAGTTTTCGTTGTCATGGGCAACTAGCTTCTTTAAGTTAAATTTAGGTCCGTGGACAAGATCTAATAGATTATAGAATGCAATATAATTTGATTATATTAACATTGTCTGTGTGGGAAAGTGGGAGTTATCTCTAATACTAGCGCCTGATTACCCATTAGTGTAGGAATGGAGGACTGGGTGTAGGATTGCTTCAGTTGGTTGACAAAGTTAGCCTTTTTTTTTTTTCTTTTTTTTTTTCTTTTTTTTTTTCTTTTTCTTTTTCTTTTTTTCTTTTTCTTTTTTTCTTTTTCCCTCCACTCTTAATATGAATGTGGTGCACAACATTATTGGCGATGTAATGATAGTTGGTATGTTATTTCTTGTTATGTAACCAGGATCAATGATAGTACGACCATTTAATGGAAAGCTTCCTTAAAATTATTATTTTTATTATTTATTTATTTTTTGTTCTGCTGCTTAGAATTCATAATCTTTGAGAATGTGTAGTTAGGCTCTATATACTGAAGACTTGTACCTAGTAAAATTTTGATGCATTATTACAATTAATCGGGCAATCTTGCTTGGTATCAGATCTCTATAGAGTGTCATTTAGTACATAGTTGCCATGAGGTATACTGGCATGAGATGTGGTCACTTGAGGTGTCTGGCATTACCATGTATCAGGCATGCTGGGCGTTCCTCTAGAAGAGGGAAGTTATACAGAGCTAAAAATAGCATGCGGACATCGGTCAATTACCGTACAAAACTTGACTTGGACTGCATAATCAATGATATGTATGGTCATTGTGTCCGGGCCAAAAGGTGTTGCATCAAAAAGAACCGGAAATAAAGTTTTCTCACTCGCTGGAAAATGTGATGCACGACAAGCTGGGAAACAATAATTAAGTCGGTCGCGTGATATTTCTGATTGTGCTGAATCAGCAATTTCATTTCTTCAGAAATTGGGAGTCCGTATTGCGTGCGCGGAGTCGATTGCTACCTTTCTCTCCAGTTTTCTATACAGAGGGAGCTGGGACTGGGTGGGGCTCGAGGGGCAGGCAGCTGCCATTACCTCGTCACGCAAGCGCACCGATTCGGCGGCACCTGTGCCACGATGACCACTAGTGGTGAATGCAGGCGCCAAAGACAAGCCTAATGTCCTAGCCAGTTCTGCATTGGTATCAAGGTACGGCCTTAAATTTGCAGCTGAGTGATGGACCGAAGAAGTTCCAAACAACCCAGCCACCAACCCCAGCGGCCACCAAAAAAAAAAAAAAAAAAAAAAAAAAAAGGAAAGCAAGCAGCAAAAAAAAAAAAACAACAACAACAACCCGAGCCAGGCTGGAGGGCTGAGCCTCGAGCACCCCCATAGTTTAAGCATGAAGGGGGCCCTCAGGCTTCCCCCCATAATAGCCAAGGGGGAGTTAGTCACGTGGACACGCATGCGCGCAACCCCTAGGCATGGCATAGCCTCACCAGTCTGGCTTGCTCCCAAATATGTAGTAGTTAGTTTGATCAGGACACACAGTCCATGGTTGGGGTTGGGTTAGCGACCACTGTTAACCGGTGTTCTTCTGATCTAGCTTCTTGTTAGGCTTGTATGGTTGTGTCCAAGAAATCTACGATCTCTTCGGTAAGTTTATTTCCTGTTGCCAGCAATAAAATGTGCTATTAGCTGTAGCTTCTTTTGTAGCTAGTGCTCGTTATCAATGAAACACGTTGTCAAGTACTCCAGCAGTGGGACGACTGGACTGGCACTGCTAGTTAACTATTTCTTAACAACTATCACTAACACACTTATTTAAATCTTATAAGGTGTTCACCTGTCAACCTTATAATAAATAATAGTAGTGCATGAACTATAACTATCCTTTGATGCACACCATGATTATTTACTTCATCATTATTTAACCATACTCTGACCAGTTTAGTAATAACAATAATTTGAATAATTGTTGTAATGAAATGAGTTGGCCACTCAAAATAAGTCTGTCCAGGAAAACTTTGATTTGTTCAGGCAAATTGTCCAGACAATTTTTGAGGAATTTTAGGTCTGGTTATATATGCATGTAAGTATATAAGGAAGGGTTCCTTAAAGGATTAATCCAATGTAGAGAGGGGGGGGGGGGGGAGATTTAGACTTTCATACGTAATTGGAATGGAAGAAGTGTGGTAAAGGAGTAGTGGCGAGAATGTGTGGCTATTTATACATATGTTGGAGTGATGTCATCTTTTAACAAAAAAAAAAAAGATGTATAGTCTTACTTTCTATTCTAAGTTTACTCAATAGAGACACGACTGCCGTAGCCAAACAATTTACTCAGGTTCTACGAATAAATGATTAGGTAAAGGGTTTTGCTTCCTGGAACTACCACTGGTCATTCATCTTTCAGCATTGTCACTAAAATAGTTAGCTATATTTTTATTCATCAGCTCTATATGACTTTTAGTTTTAGTTATTATCATCGTATGTGAAATTTAGTTCTGGTTAGTTTACTAAAATGTTTTAGGTGTAACTGAAATTAATTTTAGTTATAGTTTTAGTTAACCAAAACAACACTAGTTGTCATGTGAATAGCATAAATACAAGATGTGTTTGTCCATGACCATTCCACATTATAGGATCTACAGAAATAAGTAAGGATGTCTGATAGAAACAGCTGAAAGGTTCTCTCCCACAGTCATGCGTGTGTGGACGTCTATTCTCACTGTGTGTGTGTGTGTGTGTGTTATAGAGTGAAACAGAAGGTGGAGGAGTATGAGTATGATGAGGCAATGGAGCCGTCTTACAGGAAGAGTATGTTGAAGAGTTTCGTCAAGACATTAGAGGAAGGATTCTTCCCTATGGTAGTCGTGGATGCAGTCAATCACAAGGTAAGGATGTGCTGGAAGGACTTAGTAGATCTTCATTTCATTGCCCCTCCCCTCACACTTTGTTTCAGATCAGCCATTTTGACATGTTTTGGAGCAATGCCAAGATGAAGGGATTTGAGGTGAGATAGATTTCTAGGTGTGATAACAAACTAGTCTCTGGTATATTGCCTGTGGTATACACAACTCTTACCTGAATAATACATATGAACCAAACCCATTTATAAACAGGTTGGTAAGGGGTCTACTTTTGTGTGATGCATCTCAGCTGTCTTGTGTTTGTATAGGTATATGTGGTGGAGCTATTAGAAGACGTGTCAGTGTGTTTGGAGAGGAACGCTCACAATCGTACTGAGGCTGAAATTCATAAGGTTAGGAATAAGTGCTTGCAGCAATGTGATTTCAGTGCCTTTCTCAACACTTGTGTGTGACATATTTGTGTATGTGTGTTTGTGTGTAGCTGGCAGCAGAGTGGGAGGATACTCCTGTTCACTTTGCTAAGATGGATATCGCACCTCTCCTGTCTGAAGCCTCCAATATTACTGAGGTTTATTGGCGATTTTATATTATACATAATGTGGTTTGTGGTATGATATTGAGTGATTGGGTAAGGTGTTTCTGAGGGAGTAGAGCTGATGTCTGTGTTGATTGAAGTGAATTCAGACTCTGCTTGGTGTATTAGATTGAAATGGAAGAGGAGCCAGTGGTGGAGTTAGATAAGGATGCAGGAGAAGGGAAGGAGACAGTACCAGAAGACCAGGCACAGGTATGTGTGTTTGTAAGGTTGGCACTGCTGGACTGAATTTGCAGGAATTCTATCAGCGTGAGAAGTTATTCAATGATACTTGTGAATTTATAGCATCCTTATCAAGTGTAACTGTTTACGTGGGCTAAACATCTGTTTATTAAAAGCTCTTAGAATAATTGTGATTTTATCAACTCATAATGGTAAGATGTAAGGGAAATGTTTGTGGTCGTTTGACCCAGTTTCCCTGTAAATATTTTAAAACAATTATTGTCTTTTTACTTTTCAGCAGGACTTATTACTGAGGCATTATTTCAATGTTAGTATTTAACCAGATACACCTGGGTTTTATTTTGTTTTAATTTAAGTTACAATCAATGTTATATTAAGGGGTGTGATAGATTATGGTGGGGTAGATTATGGGACGGTAGGTCTCGATTATGGGATGGTTTGGTAACCCAAATATGACATCTGTTTTTGCCTCACTCACTGCTGTGGTGACCTCTGACCTTTGTCAGGGCGATGTGGTCAAGAGTCGATGGGAGGATGCTTCAGACGACAAACTAGGTTCGTTTACTAGCCGTGCGAAAGATCACTGTCATTAGCTAGCAGACTTAGCACTAAATTATAATAGCTCTTAGTCCTCAAACTAGAGCAAGCTATGACCAGAAAGAAAAGTTGTATCTGAAGTCTGAGTTCTTATTTAGTCTTACAATAAAGTTTGATATAATTTTGGCGTATTAGTACTGTCAATGCTTTTAATGCTACCTTTCTTCTATTTTCTTTCTCTAGCTGTGCACATGTACTTCTCATTGAGTTATTGTATTTGTGTGTGCAGACAAACTGGATGGATTCAGAAGGAAACGAACATTCTCCTCAACAGTCGTGGAAGAAGAGGTGGAAGAACTCAGCTTGATGGAATATTTAAATAGGAAAATGGCAGAAGAGAGAGGACCAAAGAAAAAGAGGGTATGGATATGTGGGTATGCATGTGTTATGTATCTAATCTATATATGTGACCGGTTTTGAGAAAATCAGCCTAAACGCGGTGAACATTTTTTTTTTCAGTATCCATGGGTAAAGCCTTACGGGTCGTTTGTTTTGTTTGTTTGTTTTTTGTTTTGTTTGTTTGTTTGTTTTTTCTTTCCAAAAAATATTTATGGCAGAAATTGATAAACATTGGTTAGCTCTAGCTTATGGCACAGTTATAAGCTCTAGAACTTACACTATGGGGCTAGAAACACTAGCCGGGTAGACTCGTGTACAGAATGTTGCTAAGAAATCTTTTGGTGGGCTTTTCACCAACTAATTCACTTACCTGTCTACATAATCACTGTACTCCCATAAATGCCGCCATCATAGTTTCTTGAAGAGGCCTACAATAAGCCTATTTGATTTCTTTCAATCCGCCTGCAACCGGTTTAGTCCTTAGTGTCCCGGAGACATGCGGTAATAGTATGTGGAATACAAGACTTGCCACCTGGCCTTAGCAACTCCTTTTCGCATTTTCTGAGCTAGCATGGTGCATACACTGGCTGGTTATTCCTTTACTATAATGTGTCCAAAACGTACATGATATTAACGATTACTACTAATGGTATTATTACTACTACTACTACCTTTTAACCACACCAGTAGTAAATAATACATAGTAAAAAGCATTAAAAAATGAATAAGTGGCAACGAGTAGTTATTATCAGAGGCAAGATGAAAAAAAGAAAGAAACTACTGCTATTATTATTGTTTTGTTTTCTTTTTGTTGTTGTTGACGATTTCATTTTCTGTCCATTAGGTGAGGTGGGCGGATCTGGAGGCAATTAGGGAGGAGGAGGAGCGTAAGAAGATGGGTTTTGTGATGGGCAGTGGTTGGTCTAGAGTGTCGGATGAAGAGGCACAGCAATTGCTGCTGGGGAGTTCAGATGATCACTGACTGAAGGCCACTCAGTATATTACCCTCTTTAACTGCACCTTTTTTCTGTATGTAATATTATCTTGTTATTTATAAACACCATTATAAAAGTGTTGTATAAAACGTACGTCATGCAATCACTACCTTTCACCACATATGCCATATATGGTAAACTGTCAAAGTGTTATTTTTTTGTGCTTGTTTTGAAGTATTATTACTCAGTATACTCATGATATTTTTATTAGGGTTTTTTTCCTCATTCTTTTCTACAAGGGTCATTTTGTAATATTTGACCCGCTGTTGCCTTGACATGTGATAGGTTTAATTCTGTAGGTCAATGCCTTTATTCTGAGTATTTCTAAACAAGGTAGCTAGTTGATGCACTATAGTGGCTACTGTGCAATGCTAAGTAGTCAAGAACACTATAAAAATAAATTCCAGGAAATAAGATCAACAGGAAAAGGATTGCCGAGAGCTTTATTTACTTTTATTGTGTGAGCTCAATCTAAATGAAAGTATTACTATAATACAAACATACTAAGACTACTGATACAATGTAATGAAGCTGTTGTAAATACCATTAGGCTGTGCTATAGTTAATTTAAAATAAGACCTACATCTATCTGCATTTATCAACTGTTTGTTGTGGGTGAAGGATTGCATTGTCAAAGAGTTGTTTGCACCTCCTGCTTGTATATGAGAGTGTAGGGCATAACCTCAGACTGGTAGACCCTTGGAAAATTATTGCCAAAAGAAGTATTGCACAAAAATTACTATTGCAAAACTAAAAAAGAACACGAGGACAAAAAAATAGTTGAAAATGATGTCTTTCACAAATATAAATAGAGAGAGATGACTACTAGTAGTGCCTCAGCTGTACTTTGAACCAGTGAGAAGTTATTTGCAAGGACCATTCTGTGAGGGGTCGCATCATTGTAGAGCTACCTGATGTGTTGGTTAGAGACCCTGACAATGCTTCTATTGGGTTCCTCCTCTAGGTAATTATGTACCAGAGATTGATGCAGCGCAGCTCTGGATGAAAAGATTGAAGCTTTGATTGCCACAGGTTCTTGTCATCATCCCATGATTCTAGTCCAGCTGATATGTGCAGAATTTTACTGGAATTTTGCCTTTGATGATTAAAGCATGAAGTTAGCACATAGTTAGAATATGTCCTTAAGAATATTTTTGACTATAGGACATTGTAGATTCATTCTGTTGGGGGTTAGCACATAGTTAGAATATGTCCTTGAGAATATTTTTGACTATAGGACATTGTAGATTCATTCTGTTGGGGGTTAGCACATAGTTAGAATATGTCCTTGAGAATATTTTTGACTATAGGACATTGTAGATTCATTCTGTTGGGGGTGTGGCATGTATTTTCACAAGTATTGCTATTGAGATGAAGAAATTGTTCTAAGTTAGCATTTTGGGTACTACAAATGATTTTTGGGGGATGTTCCTGATGGTTCATGTGGGGGGTTTGGGGATCGAGGCTAAGTAATTGAACCCAAGGTTATATAGCCGGAACCTAGGTGACGTCCCACTCCCAGCAGGTACGCTGCCACCAGAATTAGTCTATGGAGTTGCTAAGGCGTCTTTCTGTCGATATTATCCCTGAAGCTTATCGACTACCTCTAACTAAGCCTGAAGCCGTTCAGGAAGTTATATTGGAGTAGTTCTCATTATAATAGCCAAAGGTGCAGGGTAGGATAGGATGCAACAAAGACTAACTGAAAAGGAGGTTGGACTATATGTGAATTTATAGCCAACCACCCACATAGTGATACATAAAAGAATGAATGTTGATGCCCATGCCCAGTAGGCAACCATGTGTATGTAAAACGTTCTAGAATGTTCTTTCAGTTATGTGCATGTGGTGAGTAGCTATGTGCTGCTGGCTAGGTGTAACCACTAATTAGTGGCATGGATTACGTCTGGTGCCATGCAACAAAAGTACATAAATAAAACAATAAAGTTCTTTAATTAGCTTGATCTTCTTTGTGGGTATGGCCCACTGTATATATGAATGCTCATGTGATTGATCCTGCCACATGGCATAAACAGCAGCTGCTCACAGAGGAGGTCAGTAGACATTTACGGTTGTGGTTTAAAGATACTTAATCAACAAGTCACTTGCAGATGACACGTTTGTTGTATTAATTTACAGGATCTAAAACACCCTTCACTGATCATGATGTAAAAACTAGATTAATGGAAATCATGTATGATCTAGCTAATCCTTCCAAATGCTCCTTTATAAATTATCATTTCTCTCACTCCTGCAACCCAATACTCATACACCATTGGAGAAGAGCCAGTACCTCTGTGCATCTTCAAATAACCTTGGCATTCTAATCTTGGACAAACTTTCCTAGACTCCACATGTTGGCAGCGTATGCATTATGTCTCATTACTTGGTGAAATCTGATATTACTCTTTGCTCCATCCTTTGTAAACAGTGACTAACACCCCTCTACTCTAGAATGAGAAAGCCTGGACACAGGCCACTCTGCTTGGAGGCTTCTCACCATCTGTGCACCATATCCCTGTCAACACTGTGATGCAGATATTTCTCCTCTTGGGACTCATGGGCCGAGCTGCAAGCTCAGTGTTGACAAACATTCTAGACATGCTGCTTTGAATGCTGCAATGGTTCAAGAGATAGGGGCGGTACGGTTGGGTTAATCAAGACTGGATGGTCTGAAAAATCCTATAGTTACAACATTCCGATGAAGCTAAATGCACCATCCTCATCTCTTGAATGTTCAAGCTACTGTTTCTCTGGTCCCTAATAAGTATTTTTGTAGGAGTGGGTGGAGTCTAGGGTGGGGCTAGATATATTCCTGCAGGACTGCAGTTCATTCCCGCATATCATTCCCCCAGGAGTGAAGCCAATTCCTGCTGGAATAATTCAAACTCCATCCCAAACTCCACCCACTATGTAAAAACACTTTATTCCGTGCTTATCAAGGGCCAGAGAGAAGGATATCAAAGTTTTAGAGCTGTAGCCTTAGTCATTCAAGAGATACTGATGGTCTGGGAGTTAAGACGTTCCGATGAAGCTAAACGCACCCCTCTTATCTCTTCAATGGTTCAAGCTACAGCTCTGAAACTTTGATATTGTTTTCTCTGGCCCCTGATAAGCATGTAAAAAGTGTTTTTGTAGGAGTTGGTGGAGTCTATAATGGGGCTAGATATATTCCTGCAGGACTGCAGTTCATTCCTGCTGAATAAGCCTCCACCCACAAAATCCGCCCACATATACAATATTTTTTGCCAAAATAGCTACAACTCCCGCAAAAATAACTTCAGATTCTTGCATAAGTAAGTAATTTCTACTGGAACTAAAATTTCCTGCCCCCCCCCCCCCCCATTATATAGGAAACCCCTGAAGTTATAACTGTTCCAAAAAAATGGATATTCTTTAAATGGTAAACAAAATATGGTAGGCAAATATAAATAGCTACAACAAAATATATAGCTAGCTCAGCCTAAAATGCTATAGTTGTTAAAGGGAGCACTGTACAATGATACTTTCCTTGCGTTGTGAAGGTCCTTTCTTATCAGCTTTGACAATTGCTTCTGTTGTATTTTTCTGGTCAACTCTACTTCAACAGACTAGTATACAGTTTTGATTACTGGGAACACTCTGAAATTACTTCACAATACAGCAGCTGAATGCGTTATAAATTTGAGATTAAGTGATGGGAAAAGCTAGCTAATACTATGCATTGAGGGGCCGGGATGACTGCAACTCGTCCGAAGACTTGGGCTAGCTCTTTCGTTCCCTTGGGTAGGTCTCACTGCCTCCAGTGGAAATCTTGGATGGCTGCCTTGCGGGCTGGTTAAGGTAAGCTTGTTACTAATGTACTTTAAATCAACCAACTCTTTAGCAACCAAAGTTTTCATAGAAAAGATTTCCCTAAGAAATGACAAAATGAATAGCTTTAAATAGTCCCGTGGCTGCCTGCCTACATGAGGATGAGGTGCCACAAAAGAAGGAAGAAATGATTCATGTTTAGGTACTCCACACCTAGACTTGCTGTGTTCTGGTTTCCATGTTCACCGTCTGGTTTCCATAGTTCACTCCTTGTTACTTGTAGGGTTGTCCCACATGCATTACAGTTTATACAATTACTAAGATCATAAATAATACTTAATATCTTAAATAATGTAGTTACTAGCTAGATTGAAGCAAATCAAAATATAAAAAAAAACAACAACAACAACAAACGCTACACTTAAAAAAAAAAGAAATTAATCACTAGCTACCTGGGGTCAGGAGTTCATTGTACGTATATGTCTATTATTTGAACTGCCAAATTTTCATTTCTTCCATCATTGAGATTAATTTTCAATTGAATGTTCTCTGCAGTAGCAGCTGGCAGTTCACGATAGAACCATGGGGGATTGTTGAAAGAGCAGCAATGGCTAGTTTCCTCACACCCAGCCCATAGTGGCTCTTCAACAGAGAATGAGTGTGATCCACTAGAAGATGAAATTTTAACAGAAGAAGAAATTTTAGTTGACACTGAATTCCGAGATGAAGCAGAACTTTTGCTATTAACTTTAGCTGTTGCTGAATCACAGAAGTAGTTCTTCCCTATGATACCAGGCACTACTAATTGGTCAGCATCTATTGGTGCATCACAAGGACATGCAGATGTTGTTGAATCTGGTTTAGAGTTAGCTGCAGCAAAAGTCCAGATATAAATTTCTGGATTGCCATAAGCAAGTATGATTCCATCTACTATATCTGATCGTGTTGGTGAAAATGCATCTGGAGATCCACTCAGATAGCCAATTATCCTTCCACATACCTTCGAGTAGGTCACGCCCACTGGAAAAGTGACTGTTGGCAATTGGCTAGAGCACCGCCCACACAAGCCATTATAGGTCTGGCTCGAACACATGTTTGGAGGACAGTGAGATGAAGTTTGGTTTTTGTCGAGTCTAGCAACTCTCATCCAACCGCCAGTGATAGGTCCACATGCCCTGGTCATGTCACAATACACTCTGATAGATGAGCCAGTGCTAGACTTCACCCAATAGTACCCAGATGGAGATGATGAATTGAGTTCACTGCACGAAGAGGGCAGAATAGAAGGAATAGTAGCTTGTGTCGATGAAGAAGTGTTAGCATGAGATCTGTTTGCCTCGTCTTGACTTATTTGAACAGAGCAATTCTTTAATTGCATCAACTCTTGAATATGAGATGTCAGTTTTGACACAGTGAGGTAATCTTCAGTGATAGTTTCATTCAAGTTATCAATTTTGTCCTGCTTGTGTAATATCGTCATTCCTGTAGCTATCAATACTGCAGTCAGCAACAGTGAAATGATCAATAATACTGACAACAGCACAATAGTGGGGATCCATTTTCTTTCATCATATCTCACTGTTGGCTGTAAGGCCACATTAGATCCATCAGGTATATTACTCTGAAAGTTATTATTGGCAGACTGCAACTGTAAAGACTCGTATTCTCCTCCTTTATTTTCAGCAGTATTTCCACAATTCCCTTCAGGGTAACATTCGAGTCTTCCTAATACACCATACTCTGCTGGACGATGATCATTTCTTATCATCATGTCATACAGACCATCATTAGGAGTAGTATTTCTTCCCAAGAGGTCATAGTGGGCCTCATCAGAGTACATCTTTGGTTCCACTGTAGAATACTGGCTGATGGACTGCTCCATTTTTTTTTGTAGTTTCAAAAGTTTTAAGATTTTAAGATTTGCTGTAGCTCCAGCATTTGGGCTAATTTAAGAGAACTTTGATTATTGCAAAAATATTCCCCTGAAGTAACTGGTAAACTTTACGTATATATTTGTATATTTATTACACGAGCATGAAAAATGCAAAATATTATTTGATTCCCTTAGGGAAAGCGTCTTCTTTCTCATGTGAAGACTTTAAACAATGGACTTAGTTGACATTCAAGACAAGACTTCCATTCTGTGAGTGCAGCCAATGCATAACTTAACCTCATGCTTGGCTTTCATACCCAAGTCTCTTCAATTAGAGAGAAATACTGAACCAGTTTCCTAAACTGCTACAGAGCAGCTATATTAATGACACATGTATCTTCATAGTTAGTGACTATATAGACACATATGTTTCTTTACTTAGTGACAATATTATGTATTTCACTTCATAGTCCAGGACTAAGAGTGTCTGAGGTACATTACATTCTCAAGATTACTACTGGCAACATGTTCCATTCCTCCTTAGTCCACACTGTGACTGGAAGCTGTATTCTTTATTATAAGATAATTATCTAATTATGATCCCATCATATTTAATTAGCACCAGCTAGATATAGCTAAGCAATGATAGCTTATGCTTTAGGAAAATTTGTAGTGATACTCGCCAAATATTTATTTTAGGTATGTGTGTGCGTGTGTCGTTCTGTCAGTAATACCTTCTTTGTATATACTCTGATTGTATTATTTGTATTATTCACTTGAATGGAATGGCTGGTGTACTGTGAACCTGGTCTGGTATAGCCAGGGTCACTATGCTGGGAAGGGGTGTGGTAGCAATAGTGCATAGTGCTAGTTCAAAACTCTCCAGATCTCACCAGATCTCAAGGAGAAGTTGTAGTTGTAGTTCTGGTTATCTTTATACTATCTTACCACAGCCACTCACTCTCCTGTGCTCGCTGCATTACCAGGACTCACTTGAGAAATGGCTGAAACTACTTACAATTTGAATAGGTGGCTAACCTAAAGAATACAAAGAAAGGCTGAAGAACTGAAAGGTGCTAGTAGGTAGAAGTGTTGTAATATACAGGAATATATGGATGTGGAGAGAAAGAGATAAAATATTTAGATTTTGATACATACTACAAAAAAAACAACAACAACAACAAAAAGATTAAAAATAACCAAAAAACAAAAAGCAACAACAAACACACTGACAATCTTGTAACAGCATTAAGTAGCTATAGCCATAACTACATACTCCTGGAGGGACGATTGGTGAATAATTACTCACATATAGCTTTTGGCAGTTTGATTTTATGCTATCATGTATGTGTTACTAATTGCACATGTGAATTATGTGACAGTAAAAATAGGACGCTTAAATATATATATTTGTTGTTATTATTAACATAATTAATGTGTTCTTCTTTTCCTTTTTCTTCTTTTTTTTCTTCTTCTTTATCTTTTTCTTCTTTTCCTTTTTCCTCTAGTTCTTTGCTAGTTGACTTTGCTTTGCGCATAGGTGGTTGACAATGGAACAATGCTTTATTTTTATAAATAAATGCAAATAAT
>WLWI01003453.1_pt1 | contig 13553 bp, 8 predicted proteins | sample 6701501 | NCBI WGS metagenome assembly WLWI01 (sample SAMN12718690, study PRJNA515312) | sponge metagenome | isolation source: marine sponge | host: Mycale hentscheli | place: New Zealand: South Island, Marlborough, Capsize Point | collected 2014-11-01
TATATAGCTTGATAGACCACTGGAAACTCCTTTGAGGGGTAATGCAGAAGAAGAAACTAAAACTCTTGCTTCTAGTTTAGGAGGTGTGACTATTGTGAGAAAAGGCCAGCTGGACATTATCAGTAATGGCATAAAAGGTAGTTTGTTTTGTTCCTCTGCAGCATAAAACAATATGTAATATTACTCCATTTAAGAACTTGACCCAATATTGACAAAAGTTGAACTATCAAGTTAAGTTTTAAATAATAAATTGTCAGCAAACTTATTATATATATATATATTCAACTGAGAATGATTGAATCAATATTATTGGAATCACTTTTCCTCCCCTGCAGTGATGCAATGTCGTGAAATAGGAAGCAATAGGAGGTGCAGTGGTCAAGGTGATGTCTTATCAGGAATAGCTGCACTATTTTCCTTTTGGGCAGCTCAAGCTGAACGCAAGTAAAAATTATTGCAAATTTTCATTTATTATTTCAAATATGAAGTTGATCCTCTATGTATGTGTGTGTAATTCAGGTTGCAATCTGAGTTTAGTCTTACACCAACTCTAATGGCTGCCTATGGAAGTTGTGTGATTACCAGAAAATGTGCATATCTTGCTTTTCGTAAACAAAGGCGGGCAATGGTGGCCTCCGATCTGATTGCACAACTACCAGAGATTCAAAGATTGTTCTATTAATACATATAACATGTCATACATTATATACATGTCAACGCCAGCAATACATATATACATGTCAACGCCAGCAAGTATACTCGAGTCATTATAAATAATAATAAAGAAAGAAAAGTCACTTTATTATTTGAACTCGGTTTGCACTTGGCTCTGCCAAAAAAAAAAAAGAAGAAAAAGAAAGAATTATTCCTTTTTTTTAATTTTTTTTTATTCTAAAAAAATCGTTATATTATTCCATAAAAATTCTCAAATTATAAATATGTGCAATAATAGTGTATGATTGCAAGTTGAGGTGTCATGAAATGAGTGGTTGAATCAGTTCTCACTAGGCTCACTACAATTGTATTGAATCATTATGGAAGATTCAATGTAATCTTCCAGTGAAGACCAGAGTTCAGTAAATGGAAACATGTAGCTAAGTCAATCCATTTACTTTGCAAACTTATTAGTAAGGGATACCACACCTCCAGAAAAGTGATCAGCAACTTATAACTACCTTAGCTATATTTTCTCTTAATTACACTATGCTGATTATTGTCTATTATTCCAGAAAAATTGCTAGCATAATTTAGTCTGGAAACGATTACATTAGTCAGCTGCGAGTATGTGTAGACTGCAGTGATCAATGACTAGGAAGGAGTTCTTATTTAGCTACCTTTTTGTTGTTGCTGTTTTTTAATGCAAGTTTTAGGTATGGAAAGGGTCGTGCCAATTGTTTGACAATTTGGCGACCAGTACCCAGTTTAAGCTTAGTAATGCAGAAAGTGAATTATTTAAAAGCTCTGCAGTCTATTGTTCCTCCTTTGTCACCTAACAGTCACAAGGGAGTCTCGGGACGGATAGGTATTATAGGTGGGTCGTTAGAGTATACTGGAGCACCGTTCTTCGCAGGAATAGCAGCACTGAAGACAGTGAGCAACTTACTACAAATTTGTTGATAAATTATTCGTACATGCACAGGGTGCAGATCTGGGGCACATTTTCTGTCCTGAAGAAGCTGCAGTTGCTATTAAATCTTACAGTCCTGAACTCATTGTTCATCCTCTCCTGTTAGTTATATAGAGTAATGGGCATCCAGTGTGCACTATATCTATAATTGCCACTCCAATATTATTATATTTTATTTTTTTTATTTAGGTCAAGTAACCCATCCGAAAAAGTGTTGGACTCCTTAACAACTTGGTTTCCACGTCTCCATGCTCTAGTGATTGGGCCAGGCTTGGGTAGAGACCCTGGCATATTACAAAATGTCAAGAAGATTATTCAGGTGGCTAAACACCAGCAAAAGAACCTGGTCATTGATGCTGTGAGTGAAAGTTTGTAAAAGTGACCATTATTGTTGTAGTTATTCATTATTGTAGTGCTATTCGTATATTATAGGATGGTCTGTTTTTAGTAACGAATGAGCCTGACATTATTGTTGGCTACTCTAAGGCCATTCTGACTTTGAATGGAGGAGAATTTCCACGGCTCTATAACAAAATGGTAGCCAGGAAAGTTTAGCATCACTGGTGTGTATGGATTGTTTATAGTTAGGTAAAGCATTGGACAGCCCACTGGAAGGAAATACAGTCGATGAAACCAAGACTCTTGCTTCCAAAATGGGTGGTGTGACAATTTTGAGGAAAGGAAAAGTGGATATTATCAGTGACGGCATTACAGGTTACTTACTTACATGTAGTTTACAGCTTCGAGGCATGTGGAATTCTCCTTCCCTTTACAGTGATATCCTGCAGTGAATTAGGAAGTATGAGAAGATGTGGTGGTCAAGGAGACGTTCTGTCTGGAATAGCTGCACTTTTTTACTTTTGGGCGACCCAAGCTGAAGGAAAGTGAGTAATGGATACCATGGCGGCTTCTTGTATCTCGTGCATTCATGTTGCTTGCTAATTTTGTGGCTGTTGGGTAATTCTAGGTTGCAGTCTGAGTTTGGTCTCACTCCGACCCTGATGGCTGCATACGGGAGCTGCCTTATGACAAGGATGTGTGCACATGCCGCCTTCCAAAAGCATCATCGTGCCATGCTGGCGTACGATCTGGTCTCTGAAATATCAAGTGTGTTTAGAGAAAATTTTGATCAATTTTAACGACTAAAAGAACAAATGAGACAATTCAGTTCAATTGTTTGTTTTGGCTGTTGTTTATTCCTTATCATCTTTGTTTGTGTTTTGGTGATGGATGAGCTCCAGATTTTAAAGTCTTGGTACGCCAATCCCAAGGAAGGTCCCTCGCGATCCAAGAGTTACATTTTTACCTGTACGAACACATGCATGTACATGTAACACATAATTAGCGTGGTGGCCAACTTATGCTGGCTCCGTGCACAATACCACTATTTCACGCACACTAGGAAATTGATCTTGACTCGGGTCCCAGGAGTAAACCCCTTGCTAAAGGCACAGAGGGACAATTAGGAATTCAATTACATTAAATGATTGACATTTAGTATGGCGGACATTAAGGGCAAGGGGTGTGGGGCTGGTTACCTTGGTTTCCCCCCTAGATCTGCCACTTGGAATATCGGGTATCAATATAGCTCAAGCATTGAAAATGGTATGCTCTCTTCATGAAAGAAGAAGCTTAACATGCAAAAGATACTCGCTGGTATATAGTTTCAATGCAAACCTCCAATTCGAGCACTTGGTTATCTTTTTAGCATAAAGTAAAATTACCATGGGCAGCAAAAGTATTATGATTATGATGTGATGATGGGGGCGTTACCCACAAAAGCTAGTACTTACTAGGAGCTGACAGCTTCATGTTTTCTCAAATATCAGCCCAAAATTAAAAAAAGTAACAAAAATACAAAGGTTTCTGAGCAAGTTCATACCTAAATCAACAGTTAATTATCAGTTATTATCAAAATCAGTGTGTGACACACAGACAGCCAAAACAACTACTGTAACTCTTGCGCATTCACACTGAGGGTTATAGTCTTAACCTCATCTCTTCCCAGTGTATTAGCTGTACCTTTGAATCTACCTGAGTCACTATTAAAACACCACATGAATATATGTGAAAACTCAAAGCAGGAGAGCATCAGCCTATTGTTATAATGTAATGTTGTCCATAGCCCAAACTTGCCTGGATTACCATTGTATGGGTAAGGGTCATCAAGCCAATACTTGTATCCAAGCCTGGCTTTTTGACTGTATGTGGATGGAGTTCTTTCATTGTCTTCATACAGACGCAGTGTTTGTGGAGAATTTGGTTCCAGTAAGAGATAATACACCAGGTACTTGTTGAACTGAGAATTTCCAACTGTAGCAAGCGTGCTTGGAACTCTAAGTATTTTTTGGTGCACCTCCACACTGTCTTTGCGCCCACGCTTTTTAGCAACACTTTTTTCTGGAATGCAACATCAGTATGTAATATATAGATAGGATAATGCTACAAATTAATTATCATATCATTGTTCCTATTTGTGACACTAAGCACTACATCTCAGTTCATTATAATTATATCAAGTGTCTTCTCAGACCCTTTACCTGAAAATTTTGACTTTTAGTAAGCAAAATTAAACACAAACCTTCTGGGTTAGAGTTGCAGTAGGTGAATGTCTGTCCAGTTGGAAGTGTGCACAGTTTGAATGACTGAAGTAAACATACAAGCACACAATATTTGCACTGTCATTGATTCACTGTAGAAACATACTTTGCAGCGGAGCTTGCTCCAGTGATCAGTTTGTCTGTGATGTTTGCTAGAAGCCAGGTCATACTTAGACCAATTGTGGAAGCTACGGAGATGTTACCAAAGATGAACGACTTTTTGACACCTTACTTTGCCATGGCAACAGTGCTTTAAACCTTAAACTTACCTCATTCTTAAAAGCAAAGTGCCTTATATAGGAGAGTGTAGATGTTTAGGAGGCCGTCGTCCGAAGGCGAGTGTTTATTTTACCTTCAAGAGAACAATGTACTCAGCTGAAAATACTTTGCGGTGCGAGCAATGAATACCCAGGTTCGAGCCCCTCCCCTAAATAGTGGCTGTGCGCGAATGTGCGCATTGTTGCATTCCTGTGGCCGAAATCAGTGACCAACCTTGCAAGGAATTGGTTTAGGCATTCAAATTTTTTTTTTTTGCGTGGGGAGAGTCTCTTGTGGAAGCGCGCTGCAGTAAGAGAACCATCATCTTGTTTGCACTACAGATACTACGATTTACTCACGGCACGGAGTTGTAAAGTAGGGGTGAAATGGAGGTGTCGCTCCTTTTAGTCTGTACTGTTTTTGTCGTGCATTTTCCTGCTGTCAGCCCGGCGACGTGTCCTAACGTTTGCGATTGTCCTCAGCCAGTCGGAGTCTGCTGCTTCACCTTTGAGGAGAACAGTCCTCCTGGCTCCGCGGTCGGAACCGTGATTGTGAACGGTACAACCGGACAGTACCAGTGGAGCCAAAACAACTTGCTTACTACTAGAGAGTTGTTCTCTATCAACAGCTCGGGCCAAATCACCACCGTGGCCGCGTTGGACAGGGAAAATGGCAACTACAGCACAGACTTATCTAGAGGGATGTCTCTGAGAGACAACAAATACTGTTTTAGATTGAGTGTGGATACCTCTGTAGGTGTACGACTGGTAGACATTCAGATCACTGATGTCAATGACAACCCTCCTGAGTTCTCCCAGGATTCCTATACTATTACTGTGGATGAGAGCATGGGCAATTCTTGGACACCGTCTTGCAGCAGTGACCGTAACTTATTTAATATGCTGATTGCTATTGATAGAGATGATAATGCCGATACCAGAGTCACTTATTCAGTGGAAAACAGACAGTTCCGTGTACCTGATGAATACTTTCCTTGCATTGAAGGGATGGGCCTGGATAGAGACGTGCCTCCCTCGACTTATTCGGTCATTTTGGTGGCACAGGATTCTGGAAATTCAACCCTGAAGTCCACTACAAACGTCTCTTTTCAATTGACAGATATAAACGACAATGCACCGGAATTCGTTAATCCTCCTTCGTCTATAGCTATCAATGAAACATTGATGCCTGGTGAGGTGGTCTACCAGTTTGTTGCTAGTGATAGAGATGCTGGAAACAAAGGAAAAGATGGCATAGTTTACAGTTTAGTTGGTTCTAACAATTTTCAGATTGACAGACTTAATGGAACTCTCACACTCACTCAGTCCGTTGATGTAGAAAATATGCAGAATAACATAGAACTGATGGTGACAGCTACGGACAATGAAGGTGAAATAGGTAACAGTAAGTCTTCTGAACCTATTACAGTCTCTGTCATAGTGAACGATGTCAATGAACGTGGCGACATTAATGTTTTTACAATGGAGCTCGTTGAAGGAATACTGTATGAAGATAATGTGACAGGCACTATCATTCTGACAGATGATGACAGAGACGACAGTAACAAAAGAAATGAAGTGTTCGATTTGGAATATTCCTCTAATTCTGTCACACTTAATGTTACTCTTTCTCATGCTGCAATGTCCGACATTTATTTTTTTCAATTGCGAGTCACTGGTAGTCTGAACAGGGAAGCTGAACCATTCTTAACAGCAAACGTTACTCTCGTTGAAGGGGGAAATCCCACCTTTTACACCACTGAGATCTTCAACATAACTGTGCGGGACATTAATGACAATGGTCCATTTTTAACTACATCCAATTTTGCCATAACCGAGGAGCGGCCTGAAAATATCAATTTATTTCCTCACACTGATGACGTGGACAACGGCATAAATGGAAGCATAGCCAAATATGAGCTCAAATCTGCTAATGCTCCCCGTGGCACCATCTCGAAAGAAAATTTCACTTTGACTACGAATGGCACTCTGTTTGTTCCAGCGATAGACAGAGAGGAGGTAGGCAGTATTATTACCCTTCTTGTGAATATCACTGATGCTGGAGTACCTCCTAAATCCAATCTCAGTACAGTTACCCTGACAGTGATGGACATTAATGACAACCCACCTATTTTTAGCCACATCAGCTATATGCTTAATGTCACAGAAAACGATTCGTTGGGCACTCTGATTGGACGAGTTCACGCGGTGGATCCAGATGAGGATGCCGGGTCCGTGATGTATATTGCCTCCTCTGATGATTTCTCTGTTGATGCTTTCACAGGTGAAGTGCGCACCAAGAGAGAGTTTGATCGTGAAGATGGTCGAGCGACCGTCACACTTACAATTACAGCCACTGATGGGGCAGATCCTGAGAACTCAAAATCAATGGATTTCATTGTTGCTATATTGGATGACAACGACAACAACCCAGTTTTTGTGTCTGGATTAGAGTTTAGCGTTCCCATTTCGCTGAAAGTCGGAAAATCGGTGGGTGAAGTTAAAGCCACGGATGAAGATTCTTCTCCAGAGAATAATGTGATTATTTTCAAGATTAGGAACTCTGATTTCTTTGCAATTCCCAATAATTTGTCGGGAGACATAACTTTGAAGTCCCCTCTGAACAGTACAGGTGTGTACTCTTTTAGCGTCTCTGCATTCAATCCAGGAAAAGAGGGGAACAGAAGTACGATTAAGATCAAGGTCAACGTGACCCAGGACAGCCTGCTGAACATGACTCTGATTATCGTTATTGCCGCTACTGGAACTTTTTTCTTAGTTTTAATATTTATTGTGATATTGCTGCTGGCATTTGTTGTGTGGAAGAACAAGAAATCCAAGCATCAGCTCCAGCTCCAGTCGGAGGCGGAGCGTTTGAACAACTTGCAGACATCTATTTTGAAAATTCCCGCAGCAGCGCCTACCACCAATGGCTTGGCTGGTGTGAAGAGCAGTCGTGTGACGTTCAAGGAGCGTGTGGAGGAAACCCACTACGATGAAGAGATCAGCGTCATAAACAGCACTACCAGCACAATAAAGAAGGAATCCGTGACCAAGTTTGATGGCTCTCCACAAGTTCATCGTGAAGACGAATGTGTGGCTCTTTCCCCAGCGTCCCTGTCTCCCATATCGTTGTCCTCTTCCCCTTCCAATGGTAAGCCTGTTCAGCTCAATGGAGCTGGAGGAGTAACGGTTGTGAACCTCGAAATGAGCCCCAGGCCGGGAATAAACGGCGATATCAATGGGCGTTGCCAATACGACATGCTCTCACACTCGCCGCCCCTCCTACGTATGCCTCCGGGCAACCCGGGAGTGACTCGGGGACGCACGACGGCTGAGGTGATGGAGTACTCCCAGGGAACCAGCAGCGACGGCGGACACACGTCGGTACATGACATGGATGATGAGAGCATGTACTCGGACGATGCATCAATTGTGAACACGGCACTGTCGAGATATGTAAGCGCCCGGCCCCACATGTCGTCCTATGACCCCGCCTCCTCCCACCCACACATGGAGCTCCACAGGCACCTCCCTTCAATGTCACATGGTCAGCACACGAACTCGTCATCTCTCGCGCAGCTGCATGCTTACAACCTGGCACAGCTTGCCAAGAGCAATGACACGGAGAACAGATCAGCGCAGTACAGTCCCATGCTGAGCCCGGACCAAGACTTAACGCCCACAGATAACACCATTCACCACAGCAACACCATTTCCACAGAATCCTCCATACGCACACCTTCAGCCGCTATAAATCACATGGGAATGTCATCAGCCAACTCCAAACACTTACACATGAATGGCAGCAGAACCTACACCCACCCTCCTCTTGTGATGCCTGATGCTTTTCCTCGAGACCCCCCAGAAGTTCACAGGTTTCCAATGGGTTCATTCGTAGATTATGGAGAGGCTTCGACTTATGCTTCTACGGAACTCGACGAAGCTTTGGGTTTCAACGAGCCTATACCAGGAATCATCAGTCTGACTGCAACTGACTATGATGACGATACTCAGTTGTGAAATGGGTGAGTCATAAAGATGTACTAGCTGGCTGGCTCTGGTTGTGTGTAATAAAAACATACTTTAGAAGTTAGTATTATGTAGCAAATGACCTTTTTATAATAAAACGTGTTTGAAAAGCTTTTATATTTTGCCTCCTCTGATAGCTTAAGTACCCTTTGGCATTCTTATGGGCATGTCTCTAATTGCAGTTTTCTTTGAGCACTAATGCAAGGTTTGATGTCATTCCTGACCAAGCAAATGTTCAGAGAGTTGGTGGTTGCCAAATCTAGTCCCTTCTAATTATTGGTTTTTTTTTTTCCTTCGCCCCCACCATAAGCATCATTGCCTGCTCAGATTTTGATCCAGTTCTCTGTATCATCAGCTAATTGGGTGGCACTGTCACATAAATCTAATTTGCATGAACTGGCTGTCTCGTCCAGATCGTATTCATTGACAGCAAGGCATGCACCATTAATCACATGCTGTCTTTTAACTTTTTGCCACTCCTTAATGTTATTCAGGGGCAAGCTGGCTGGACAGTGATGCTGTTGAAGTCTCCAATGATGTGCCTCTCAATTGGATTCATAGAAACATCTTTTTTTTTAAATGTCTGTGAGTGAACATGTCAGTGTATGTGTGTGCGTATGTGTGATTTATCTATTTATGTGAATGTTAAGTCATTTCATGCTCAACTACAGATTTAAGATCATCAGTTATTTTTCTATTAAAGCCCTTCTTATTAAGTATGAAATTACATGGGGAACATGTGCTATGCAGCCTAAGTTTATATGCTAGTTAGAATTCAATAAACCAAAATGGCTGCCTCAATTCCCACTAGTATATTGTTTGGGTCTGTACCTAGACCTCCTTGGTTTTCATTTTCTACTTGTTCACTTGTACTGGATGTATTATGGCTTCCCTGCCTTGTCAATGCAGTGGTGAGGTAGTGATCAAGATCTATCCTGGTTATCTGGGCTGGGGTTCTTATGGTGGTCATGGCAAATCTGACTACACCCATAGAAAACTGGGACTAGCACCTGCCTTTGTTTGTGTAGTTTCCAATTTATTTTATTATGACCATGTCCCTCCAACTAGTCTTAACATTTGTACCTCTTGCAATACAAGCAAAGAATGAGGTGTGGTACCGGATTCTTTTTCCCTTCTTATCGGAGATTTTGTCTTTGGCAACTCATTATGTGTTTCAATACCCGGGTATTAGGACTCTGTGTGGGTGTTAACATATGTGTATGTGGAGGAGTGACTTAGAGAGGGGCTGAGCGTGTGTGGAGGAGTGACTTAGAGAGAGGCTGAGCGTGTGTGAGGCTACGTGTGTATGTTCGTAGTGTGGTGTACGTATCTGTGAATGTGTGAAGGCATGCTCATGGTTACTTTAAAAGGTGCAGTAATGGTTGTGTGGATGCCAAAGATGTAGTTGTTGTGGCTACAAAGTATCTTGCTTGGACTTGGCTCCATTAAATTGAATGGACACATACCTATACATGTACAATGCTTTATTACTTATTATAATTATACCATTATTATATAATAGCATGGAAAACTGTGGTATTCGCATGAGTGGAGTGAGAAAAAATTCACGAGGCAAAACTGAGTGAAATTTATTGCCGCATGAGTGCTATTTATCTGTTTTCCATGCTATCATATGTTAACACTATAGCCAAAGCTAACAAACAATTCCTGCAGTTAAGAAACCATAACCTCGTATTATATTTTTGTCAATGAAACTTTTCATTCCGGTTCTGCTATTATTCATACTTCTCTTACCGTTGCCCAGGAATTTCGCCTTGGTATTTCAAATGCGGCGAGGTCTCGAAGAGATTGCCATGACCAATCAGATCATTATTTCAGTTTTCCACTGCTGTGGTAATTTCAAAATAATACCACACTTTTTTGTACTGAAAAAATGACTCGGCCATGGTTGTAATTTATTATTATTATATTATTATTTCAGTTGTGAGTGATGCAATCATGCATAGTTTCCATACTTTTGAAGGTCATTTCCCTCTCAATTAAGAAGACAAATAACACAATATCCTATGGCATCTGAAACCTGGCGAGGAATATGGAAAGTCAACCTACACAACAAATAGAGATGCATGCAGCATTTGTCATTCTTCTCAACTAATTGGTATCCTCAAAATATTTGGCTGCCAGGCCCTTAACAACAGGGAAAATACATCACAATCTTTGGAAGTTGAACTTTCAATCTTTGGAAGTTGAACTTCTCAACAACCTTTTTTTTTTAATCCGTTTCATTCTCATCTCTTTCCCTAACCTTTCCACTGTCTTTTTCTCTCCTATATTTGAAATCATAGCGTACAATGAAGTAGAGTTGTGTGCTGCAATGTCAGTCAAGCTGCTGGTGTTGTTGTGTGCATATTTGGCTCAAGATGATCGGCCATTCCCTTCATAGCTGAAGTAACTTCAACCTGTCTCTAATATCGAGTGTTTGGCTTCGGTCAGTGCCTATGTGTGTCTGAGCCACAGGCTGTACACCAACTTGAAGCCTAATTTGGTATATGAGACCACATGATGGCAAACTTTAATGTCAACAATATTTTACAGCTTCCCAGAAAGAAAGGGGAAAAAGCGTTTAAAGGTTCTTTAAAGTGCCGATTAAAAAAAAAATTGTTTCATGTTCATTTCTTTTTTTGTCTACTAGCTGGACAAGCATGGACAAGGGTGATTACTGAACATTTTCAATTTGCATCATTTTGTCAATGGTATTAGTTTAGGGTTAACTTGAATCCTTGGAGTGATTGGAAGTCAATAGCTGACTGGCAGTATGTGATAGTCCAGCACATGACTCAAAGTGGATAAACAAACAACTACATATGAAACAGGTGGAGGGATTGAGTTGGTATGAATAAAAAACAAAACAAAAACTGCCACAGCATTCCGTCTTGCTTGCAATTTCATCTACCAGCAACACTTTCGACTGTAAGTGTAATTATAAAAAAGTACTTTTGAGTATTAATCTTAGGATGTTATAAAAGGTACTTTTAGTACTAAGTAAAAAAAAAAAGTTTTCAGGACATCCATGTGAACACACCGGTTACTATAGAAACCATAAATCTGAACAAAGAAGTTCTTGAGTATCACAACATAAGACCAGGTGAGCACCCTTTGTGTCAGCTTTGCCACCCGGACGATGCTGAGGTGTGGTTTAGTGAGGAGAGGACCAGCTGGGTGGCAAACAACCCACCAGGAATGTTGGAATGGTTCTGGATGGCTTGTATCACCACGCATCAGTATGTGCCAGAAATTATAATGGGCCTAACTGGTAATTGGTAGTTTACACAAGTTGTGTCAGCCCCCTACACAAGCTTTCCAGGTGATGCCAGCACTGAACGAAACTAAGCCTGGTTAAAAAAAAAAAGTCTGTTGGTTTTGTACAGCAGTTTGAGTCCATATGGCATGCAATGGGTTGAGTTACACACTGAGTCCCAGATATGTCTGATATCATACTATCACATCCTTCCAGCTCTGTTGTCATATTGAATAAGATAGTCTACTACAGATGGTCTGAGACAGCTGATAGATGTTGATTGCAGATGTTATGGCATCCTGTGTAGGATTAATAGGGTAATGTGGCATTATAACATTAATGAGAGCAACTAGAGCAGTTTTTGATGATGATTTTATTAGGCATATAATCAGTTAATAGTTTTGACATGATAAGCGATAAGGACACTAATATATTACAGGTAGCTTAAATAATAGGAATATGTACTGATGGATATACTACACAGTAGGGTCCCCCCACCAATATATTGCTGTTGATGACACAATCATTCTCTCAAAATTGGTTATTGTACAAGGACTAAGTTTTTTCATCTAAAAAAATAAACTAAAAATTCATGAGCATAGAGTGAAATTGAAACAACACTTGGAAATTCTTAAGATGATGAGTAAAAAAAAAGAAAAAAAAAAAAGAAAAAAAAAAAGAAAAAAAAAGAAAAAGAAAAAAGACACGCACACACAGAGAAAGTGAGATAAATTAGTAGCAACTTGTGAATAAGTGTGTCTGGTTCACACTACTGCTGCTCCTCATGCCATGGTGAAGCCTTCAAACCTCATTAGCTCTCCAGGCATGCTCCTCACTGGAAGCAGTTAGCACCAACGAGAGGCTCAGTACCTTGCAGGACTTTGAGAGCTTCATTAGGTAACACTCTGACATTATCACGCCCCTCTTTCTCCACCAACTCACTCGGAGACACAAAGCACGGGTCACCTCTCGGCTCCAAGTGAGGACAGATAGAACGAGAGCGCCGTGACGTCCTTCTCACCGGAGTCAAGTATAGCATACTGTCTCCATCAACTTCCTCCTCGTTACTTCTGTATGACAAACAGCGAGGCACAATTATGAGCAAATATTTAATATTAGTACAATACTGGGAGGACCTAAATAGAACAGGCAAAGTGTTATAATTATAGAAGAGTAATGCAATAGATGCAGTGTGAAATCCAATAAGCAGCGAAGGGAACACACCGGGGAGACTCTACTGGCTTCAGTCCAACCAAGTCAAGTTGCATGCCAAATAGGGTTCAAACAGGTGGCCCGCATTCACCACAGTGTCCTTCCCTCCCCCTTCACACACACACACACACACACACACACAGAGAACAAAGCCAGCTTTTCACATCACAACATAGCCTTTATTTGTGCCTGTGTATGTATTTCTACCACGATGATTCTGATGAATGTTGTTGTTTGGCAACACAGAAGCATGGGGTGTTGGACTTGCCGGTACAGACTTTAGTGCACAGGATATCTTGCATCTAACAAGACAACCTACTCGCTAGCTTCATCAATCATGTTCAAAACACTTTTTTCTAAAACAAAGGGGAAGGGGGGGGGAGGAAGACACTTAGTTATTAGTTGTATGTCCAACATTTCCATGGTGACCATGCTCTTTGTTTCTTTGAGAGTCAGTGGCTGTTTTAATCAATGTCCCCGAAAGGTGTTGTGCACGTGCTATGGCTGTGAGTTGTGGCCCGTGCTATGGCTGAGAGTTGTGGCAGTTCATGCTATAGTTGAGAGTT
>WLWI01003455.1_pt1 | contig 13549 bp, 9 predicted proteins | sample 6701501 | NCBI WGS metagenome assembly WLWI01 (sample SAMN12718690, study PRJNA515312) | sponge metagenome | isolation source: marine sponge | host: Mycale hentscheli | place: New Zealand: South Island, Marlborough, Capsize Point | collected 2014-11-01
AAGGCTACACAATGAAACATATTGTATTGCACTAAAATTGTTCTTCCAACTGCCCTTGGCAAGAAGTGGTAAAGTTTTAATTAACATTCTATAATTGTGAAAACTATTATCAAATTAGCATGCAACCACCTTAGGAGTGTATATGGTATCTTGTGTTAATTTATGTCATGTACTAGTTTATAATTGTTACAATTACTCATGCTCCAGCTTTTATTTCCTATTTCAACACTTCTTGTAACAATACACAATTGTGATTTTTCATCATCAACCAAAGTTCAATTCTTCTTTTCCATCGTAAAAGTGTAGATGTGCCTTTGGTTCCCTAGCTGCACCTTTATGATCCCTGAAATATTCCTAATGTAAATGTAAACTATAATAATCATTTATATATCTCAATCAATCCTAGAATAACAAACAGCTTAATTAAAAAAGTAATGATGTTTATAGCCAGCTACATATGTATATTCTTCTGTAATCATGTTTATATCTCACAATTTTATGCATTATAATTACAGTTTGTTTATTTTTGCCACGCAGCATGGGGCGTTACCCGTGTTACACAAACACAGCGCCCGCGGCGTGCACACCCGGATATTAAAATTTGCTTCTGCGGCGAGAGAGTACCGAAAAATATTTACTCTATTGAATCTTCATAATTATGTCAAATAGTATTTTCACAAAAAGAAATTCAGAAAACTTTGTATAAAAATACACAAAGTGAAACTACAAAAGTCTAATCAGAAGCTTAAAAGTGCAAAAGATCTGAACAGCTTAAATTATTTTTTCTGTGACACTGTCTTTATTGTGGATTGCATCATAGTGATGGATATTTCTAGGCATTTAAACAATAACATCCAGCATAATACTTGCAAGGAGGGTAGCTAATTCATTCGGAAAAAGCTTAAGAGTAGCTATCTTTGAAGCTTGTGAGGCCACTCAGGATATTCAATCTGAGAGGTTACACATAACAATGTGATGGTTTCTCCGACTTGCATGCTGCAAATGTGAGGTATCATGTAGATTATGTTTTTGCTTATTGTGGTAGAATACCTATAAACCACACCCCTGAAAACTCCCACTAGAAATACTGAACACATCACATTATTATTATATTATTAGCATGCCTTATTATTTTATTGTTTTCTGTACTAGCTAATTACTTATTTCATTTATCTCCCACTTCCAGACATTCATTGAGCATGCCCAGATTGGTTTTATATAATAATGGCTGGTTTGAGCATGTGTTTCTCAGTGTCATGCTTGAGTACAACTACCACACTAAACTCTTGTGAACCTTCTGTTCTGCTTTAAACAGTAGCTGCTGGTTCTAAGGGCCTGTGAAAGGGTTGTGTAAGTGCTTTCTGACACTCTGGTGGCAACCTATATGGTTCTCTCCCTGCTGCTTCCACCACACTTATGATTCTGTTATTCTATATGTGTTGGGAAATTATGTTAAGTTTTTATTGCAGGAGAATGTGAGCTTTCCAGGAGATTGCTAAAAATCAAAGGTGGCTGAAATATTTAATAGGATATTATTAAGTTATCATCTCCAGGATTTTCTTACCATTCAAATCAAGCGCAATACAATTATTCCATGCAATTTCTGATGATACCGATGACACGAGTGAAGCTATTAAAAAAGTAGCCAAGAAGATTGAAGCCGGAATAGACAGCATTGATAGTGATTAAAAAAATATTGCCGCAATGTAGATTATGATATCTGCCCTTAAACTCAGAGCAAAACACTGGAGAATGTACTTGTCCAAGTGAGCCAGAATTTACAGCAATCTTTTGATACAAAATATAGCAATATCAAGTGTGAACAATCAACTTCTTCTCTTCAAAACGATTTTTAGAGCCACTCTAATATCCACAATAACTTACCTGAGCTTTTGATAATAATGGAGTAACTTGTTTTTATGCTGAACTTTTGTTTTTCAAGAAGCTGGCAGCATTGCAAATTATGGATTTTACTGGATTGAAGTTTGAGACAGATAGTCTGATGAATGACTAATCAAGATCTGGAAGTTTAAAACGGAATTTTCACACCTGTTTGCGTGAAAATCTCTCGGAGCCAAATCCTATAACACCCTTTACCCACTACATGGAGTGAAGTAGAGGGTAAAGGGTCGTAATGAGTCAGGTTACATGAGTCTACATGTATTTAATTGCAGGATAGTTCCACCGTCTGGTCAACAGACACGCGGCAATATGTATTTGCACCTTCAGCAACGTGGGAGATTGTGACTTGGTAATCTAATGAGTATGATATTTTAGTGACTCCCTCTGAAGAGAGGACAATTTCTGCTGCAAAGTTCTATGTTCAGACTGTTCTTATATTGGGAGTTTGATATTGTTGATGCTTTATTTTTTAATTCAATGGCTTTATTGCCACAGACAAATGTATAAATTTATAATGTCATCATAATACTGAACTACTTAATGATGTGATCAACAGTCTTGTATTTATGAAATTACATGGACATTATGGGATAAATTATCTGCTTCATTATTAAACACAGTGTGGTAACATCAGTCAGTGGATTAATTGTTTGTTGCCATAGATCTATATGACCAAGTGGCTTTGATGTCATTTGTCTCATAAATATCAGGTGCTGTGGAATTATGAACTATAGTTTGAATGTAATTGTAGTGAGTTTCAATTCTAAATATTAATGAACTATTAATTATGAGAAGAATTAAATCATAATGCTAGTATAGATGGGAAGGAGACTTAATGACTGATTCTGTGACACTCAACAGTCTTGTGTCATGGTGTGTTTAGCTGTTTATTACTCCTCAGTACTTTAGCTTAAAAATATGTGCAGTTCCTTTGATATCATTTTGCCTGAGAAATTAAATAGACAACAGCACAGTCATACTAAATCTTGGGTAACTAGATAGCAACTTCAGTTATCATGCTAGACATCTTTACAATGTTATTTTTAGGTACACAATTTTCACACAGTGTAACCTCAAGCTGTATTTCCAAGCTCAGTATACTCTGATAAGCTAATTGTAGTGACAGCCAGCCTAGCTTGTCTTTTTTTTTGTTTGTGTTTTTGCTAGTGAAATATTTGGGCATATCACACTCTGACTCATGCAATAAGTACTATATACATAATTACTGTTATAAAAATATGTTAACTCGATGATTCAAAATAAAAGTAGGTCTATAGTAAGGAATCACTAATATTGTAACAATTAATCATTTCATAATCAATTACAGATAGAAATAGAACAAATTGTTTAAATGCAGTTAGAAATGATTTTGAAAAGTGGTTAAAAATAAAAGTAATATTGCAATTTTATCAAACACAAATAACGATACTTTCAGTTGATAACACAAACTATGTTATGCTAAATTTTACAAGTCTTGTGAACATGATGATTCCCAAAGTTTAACTTAAGTGTGGTGCCAACTCCTCATTAGAAAATGAACTAGCATAGAGTATTGTGAGTGACATGATTGTCATGATTAATAATAGATAAAGTTTAACTATGGGTACATTTTATGGATAAGTTTTGACGGTCAACAACTACTTAAAAATATAAAAAAAATTAATAATAAATACACAAGGTCACAAAATTCATCCTTCATGACAAATAATATATCAAAATAGTTATTCTTAGTCAACATTTTGATTATATAACTTTATTAATTCATTGTTATGAGTTGCATGATTGACCTTCTAATGTTAGAGGTGGCTGGCAGGGCTTCAATTTCATTACAGACTGATGCATTCTTATTAATACTATACTAGTGAAGAGAACCTATAATCCTAAATTTTATACCAACACCGACATAAATGTTGGGATTTATGAACACAGAATTAGCCAAGATCAATGAGTCAAAAATGTTTTAGTTTTTGTCCATATTGTGTTTGAATTCTACCAACATGTTTATCTAAGTCGGTTGGTATAAAGAAAGCCAAACAAGTAAGATTTCCCTCCTCTATTAAGTTTCCACATCATATAGACATTTTTAGTCTTGATTAAAGAATGCTTGGTCAGTTAAAATAATTTATAAAGGTAACACACAAAGTTTTTTCACAATCGTTTTTTTTTTCTTTATACATTGTATTACATAAGCATAAGTATACTATTATATGGTATCTTATGTAAAATAAACTCTATTATACACGTGAGTTGTGCATCATTATAGGATTGATTCAGTTGTTTTACATATGATTAGTTTATACCAATAGCAAAATACTATTTGCAGGGTATACTATCTGCATTGTCTGTTAGTATTCTGTTTATCCAAGTAGATTTTAAAAACTCTTCACTAATTTTTATATGGTAGCTAGTTGTTATTTCTGACAAAAGTATAATATTACAGTACAATATTATTTTGTTATATTGAAAGTAATTTTTTGTAATGTATAAACAACTTGATGAGTTTCCAAAACTGATCACTAGAGAATACTCATGTAAGAATAAGTACATACAAATATTTGAATTGTTTTTTTCCAAATCTATGCAATACTAATGGGATTGTTTTATGCTTGTTAACTAAGTGTCACATTTTGAGCCATTATCACAAATATATAGAGGAAAACGCAAAAGCTATTATTAAAGCTTAGTTTATGCTGCACCAAATTTGCATTTGCTTAACTGATAATAATATAATAAGTTGTGATTTTTGTTCAGCAATTATAAACTAACCAAAAAAAATCACCCAACATTAATGACAAATTATAACATGTAAGTGAATCATTGTCATGAGACCTAACTTTGTTCTATTGTACACTTTCATACAGTGGAGTAGGACTAGACTGTGATACAGTGGAATGATCTTTTTTCTTAACGATGTCATATGACAGATTAGTCTCACAGGTGAATTCTTGAATTGATGGAGTAGATATGACATTAACTACACCATATGATACATTGTTGTCATACTGAAGAGAAATCTAAATATAACGTGAAAGCATATCACAAATTATTAATTATTATTTTCTCTCATTCTAATTTTATTTGCCAAATTAATAAATTTTTCAGTTAATCTGTATTTAATATAGATATATTTGATGAATAAATTAAAGTTAAAACAACTGAATATCAGCTCATTTAAATTCACATATTTTTGACTACCTATTTAATATTATTTTTACTTCTATTTAATTAAAATAAATAATATAATGTAATTTAACATGTTTTCTCAATAATGTACATAGGGAATGCTTGTAGAATATCAAGAACTCTACAAGATCTAATGCAATAATTCAATTATATTGACACATGTAGCTATAATATTTTTCGTATTTAAATACGTACATCTGCAGCTTTTGTTTCCCTTGAATCAGATCTTCATTCACGTAATAATCCTTGCCATATCATTGTATCTTACCATTTCTAATTTGAAGTACAAAAGTGACAAAAGACACCAGTATTACTATAATTATAACAGGCAGGCACCTAAACACCAATGCGATTATTATTAAATATTGCTAAACTTAAAGATGTGGTTTCAGCACCTGCTTAAAAACATTGATCATTATGAATAATAGTTACCACAAAAATATTTTTTGTCCTCCTGACCTATTACTGCTGAGCATAAAAAAAGTGAACATACAACTGTTGTATTGAAATCACATCATCTCCTTTGATATCAGAGACAGTGAGGTTATATTGAGTATTTACATCAATACTCACTAAAGTATACCTCTTAATTATTTCCTCTTATAGAACCATTGATATTACTATTTAGTTGATGATAATTCATAACATAAAATCATTTGGCTTACCATGGTGGCGCAGGTAAATCATTAGTAGGATAACAGATATGACTACAATAATAGCCACAATAACTACCACTATACATACAATTATCACAACTACATTGCTTCTATTTGTAGCAATGGTTGGATTATCATCAGTAACACTTGGTTTTGTATATATAACACAATATTAAATAAAAATATGTAGTTTCAGTGAATTGCATTACCTGTCATAACAGAGCATACAAAATTGGATTCAATATCAAGTTTCCGTAACATAACCACATCATCTCCATTGATATCAGTCACAGTGAGGTTATATTGTGTGTTTACATCAATACTCACTAACTCATAATTCTTTCCTGTTAAGAACCATTGATATAACTATTAGTTGATGATAATTCATAGGAACATCCACTATAATTACATCCTATGATATAGTCACATGATATGCTATAATTTCCACTCATTGTACACTGTAAACCAAAAGGTGTGTAGTTCACACCAAATTAAGCGTGAATCACTTGTAACAATAGTCACACCAAATTATGGTGTGATGCGCACACCTCATCATTTGGGTGTGAAGTACACACCAAATTTAGTGTGAATTCTCACCACAATCACTATGAACTCATAATGCTGAATTATTTGAAGTTACATTAATTCTAGTAATACATATCAACATTTTTTTTCCAAAAAGAGATTGGTGTAATCTCAGATCTCATTAATCAGACGACTAAAATCTTAGTCAACTCTCTTCAAGTGTACAAAACATGTATAAGGTAGATTACGATGATAATAGCATTGGTTTTTGCCTGCACATGACTATAATTAATGTTCGGTAAAGGGTCCAATTTCACACTAAGTGTGCATTCACACTAGGAAGAAAGTGTGAAGGACACACTATGCACAGGTGGTGGGCATTCACACCACCAGTTTGGTGTGAATTTGGTGGGTTTTCACGCTATAATTTTTACAGTGTAGGGCAAATATTAACTCCTTCAATGTCATTAGTACCTAATAATGAGACAATATCTACATTATAATGAATGTATGCTTAGCAAATGTTCATAAACTTACAGAACTGTCACCACTGAGTTAGATAGAACACCCACTGATGACAATGTAGGCTGAGTTGTAGTTTGAGCTTGAAGCAAAGCTTACAACATATTATTACCATCTAGTGAACAATTTGCCGTCTAAACATTTAACAAAGTAATTAAAATCAGCTACTACTGTATAATATTACATCTAAGTACCTGTATTGTCAGATTTAATGAGTAGGAGTCCCTTACTCTAAATAATGAATATTCAACATCATTTGAAGAAGGTATGTTAGGTAGAGCTTTGTTTATACATGAAGGTGGACTTTGTCCTACTATATTAGTAGCTGTGATACACATGGTAAAGGGATCACATGATCTCACTCCTTCCAGTGTGAAGATGATATAGGAGTCAGTATCAGTCACATACTCGGTGATGTCTTTCAATTGACTGGGACTCAAGAATGTGAGAGTAATAGTGAAATTAACAGATACTGTAGAAATGATTTTATAATCCCATGATGTCATCAATGAATGACCATTCAAAGATATTCTCAAATCACTGGGAGGATCTGGGATGCCTGCAATTAGTTTAATTATAAAGAAATTATGTCATTGCATTCTTCCAGGACTTTGTGTGTCGCAGCACTAAGGCATGACTACTTGAGAATTTATTCATCTATAATTGTTTGTACTTATAAACTATTGAAATAAAATAAAAAATCATTCAAGTCAATATTTTTTAACCATGTTTACTATTATGTCAGTGGTGAAGAACGGGATGGGTGAGTAGGGGGCTTTGGCCCTCCATATTTAGCTATTGCTTTAAGGGAACAAGGGTGTTGGGGGTCATTCAATACAAGTTTATTACACTTTGTAAATATACCACCACCTTATAAGCATTAAACTTCATGATATTGATTGGCTCATGTGAATATATAATTCAATTTTCAAAACTAGTGAAAGTTAAGCTTCTTAGCACAATACCAATACCAACTACAGCAAGCAGTTGTTATTTACTGCCGGTAAGAGTGGCCACAGAAGTGTGGACTGTCCTAACCGTAAGGTGGGCAGGCCATGATGTTTGAAATCTACCAATTATGTTTATCTAATTTAATGTGTGAATTTTCTCATCTCTAAAAACTTTTGTATGCATTGTTTCACATCATACTGAAAGTTTACTTCTCTTTCTTGAATAAACAATGCTTGGTCAGTTAACAATAATTTATATAGACATTGAAGTATAATTATGCTCAAAGAACTTTTTGTGTTCCAGTGGTATGTTGCATTTATTAAATATATCAAAATACTGGTATTTAGTTTGAAATCATGTATATCACTACCTGTTTTTCCTTTAACATACACTTTCTGTATCATTTCCTATTCACTGAGTTGTGTGTCATTATCAGGATTGATTCAAATGCCCATATGATTAGTTTACACCAATAGCTAATACTATTTGCACAGTTTGTCTCTTAGTTTTGATTTTATCCAAGTAGGTCATGCAAAAATCGTTACTACATATTATATGGTAGCTAGTTGTTATGTCTGACAAAAGTATAATAATTACAGTACATATCAAGCTATATTAAAAGTTTTTATTTTATAAACAGCTTGATGAGTTTCCAAAACTGTTTTTGTCACTATCATAAACATATTATATGAAGAACTAAACATCATAGATAATATTTAAAGCTTTGTTTATGATTCAACCAATTTGCATTAGCAACCTCATAATAATACAAAAAATTATGATTTTTGTTCAAGTACTATAAAATTACCGTAAAAACACCAAAATTAATGATTAATTAACAAAAAAATAGTAAATAAATCATTGTTATCAAAAAATCTACCACAATTCTATTGTACACTTTCATAAAGTGGAGTAGGACTAGACTGTGATGATACAGTGGAATGATCTTTTTTCTTAACGAAGTCATATGACCGATTAGTCTCACAGGTGAAGACATCAGTTGGTGGAGTAGAAATGACATTAACTACACCATATGATACATTGTTGTCATACTGAAGAGAAACCTAAATATAATGTGAAAGCATATCACTAATTAGAATTTTCTATCCTTCAAATTGTATGTGCGAGTTAATTCATTTTCAATTCATTTATATTTAATGTATTATTTGACGACTATACAGTATTAACAGTAAAAAATCTGAATATCAGCTCAATTAAAATCACACATTTTTGGAAACCTATTTAAACTGTTTGTCTACTTCTAGTCACTTAAAGTATTGTGTATGTTAACATGTTTTCTCAGTCATATACATAGGCAATGCTGGTATTATTATCACAGATTGCATAGGACTCTATAAAATCAAAAGCAAAAATTTGAATATTATTGATTCAGCTAAAATACTTTTCTATTTTTACATACGTACATCAACAGGGTTTGTTTTCCTTGCATCAGATCTTCATAAAAGTAAATTTTAATGAATTATTGACATAGTAATTTGTTGGACACTTACTTTCCTCTTGTTCTACATGGAAACTTATCTATTGACAACACAATCATTCATGTAATAATTTGTGACTTATCTTCGGATCTTACCATTTCTGAATAGAAGTACAAAAGTGACAGAAGCAACTAGCACAACTGTAATTATCAAAATGGGCACCAATACTCCAACTATTACAGATGTGATTAACAAGCTATTATAATCAATTGATGTTGAATTGAAAGTAGTAGTTTCGGCACCTAATTTTAAACATTAATTGTATGAATGATAATTAACACAAATATAATTATGTTTTTGTCTTTCTGACCTGTCACTGGTAAACATAACGAAATGAAGTGAACATACAATTGTTGTATTGAAGTCACATCATCTCCATTGATATCAGTGACAGTGAGGTTGTATTGTGTGTTTACATCAATACTCACTATCTCATAATTCTTTCCTATTATGAATCCATTGATATTATCATTAGTGGATGTTAATTCATAGGAACATCCACTATAATTGCATCCTATGATATAGTCACATGATATCTTATAAATTCCGGTCATCATTGTAGAACAAATATGAACTCCGTCAATGTCATTTGTACCTAATGCAAAATAACTGTTCAAAATAAAATGAAAAGTTGAGCAATTTTTAATTAACTCACAAAATTGCTGAGATTCAGAGAATGCTATTCCTAAACTGTTGCTAGATATAATAGTTAAATTGTAAACTGATTTTATGCTTAATCCCGGAACTATAACTGTTGACACCATGTTATATACAATAAATTGTGATTGCAGTGTGAGCAGAGTGGTATTTTGACTTTGAAGCAAAGCAAACAATGAATTGTTACCATCTAGTGGACAATCTGACATCTAAATATTAATAGAGTAAAATAAAATTAACTACTAATGTGTAATATTGCATATAACTTACCTGTATAGTTATGTTTAATGAGTAGGAGTCTCCCACTCTAACTAATGAATATTCAATATCATTTGTAGAAGGTATGTAAGGTAGAGTCTTGTTTACACATGAAGGTTGACTTTGTCCTACTATATTAGTAGCTGTTATACACATGGTAAAGGGATCACATGACCTCACTCCTTCCAGTGTGAAGTTAAAGGAGTCAGTATCAGTCACATACTCAGTGATGTTTTTCAATTGACTGGGACTCAAGAATGTGAGAGTAATAGTGAAATGAACAGATACTGTAGGTATGATTCTATAATCCCATGATGCCATCAATGAATTGTCATTCAGGAATATATTCACATCATTTGGAGAGTTTAAAATTCCTGTTAGTAACATGAAAATACCAAATAAATGTGTGTTATAATCCAAACTATTTTTTTAATGAAATAAGCATAATTGCCTATGTAGTAGCATATCTAATACATTAGGTAAGTGTCACCCAATAATGTACAGGGAAGGGGGAAGGAGGTTGACAACTGAGTGAAATAGTCGCACAGAAACTAAATGAAATAGCTACCACAGTAGCTGAAATAGTACTGGTATGTACATAATGCGTGGAACTCTAGCCTTGGAAACGTACAGTTCAAGTAGTATCTATAATTCAGTCATTCTCGGCTGAAATTATTATAGTAATAGCAATTTTTTCTCTTTTTAATAGCCATAATTATAACTTAACCTGACCTTTCGACTTCTAGCCGAAGTCCTTTTGACCCCTGAAGAGGACTTAGTTTATTGACTGTTATAAAAAGAAGTTGAAAGTAAAGACATCAAACTTGGAATTATATATACACATATTTCTGTCATATGTGTAGATATCAATAAGGGCATCTAGTAACACTGGCATTGTTATTGAATGTAATTATTGTGTTAAAATAACATAACATGGAAGATATCTGCAATGATTGGCTCAACCAAAATTGTTAATCAAAGTCATGCACATGAAATGCTCATTATCAAATACAACTGTTTTCCAGACAAATCTGTTATGACTATAGTTTGGTAACATAAAAAATATTATTTGTAAACAGATTCAACAAGTTTTCAGTCAAGACGAAACTATTTACTAATGTGAAAAATAATACAACAATATTACAGTCCAGACAAAAAAAAAGGGTTAAAAATTTGTTCATACATTAATGGTACAGACTTCAGCTCAATTTCGTACTGTTTACAGAGTTACCATAATGATTCAAGTACAGAGCAGAGCTTATTATCACAACCGCATGCTACAAAAAATGTCAAGTGGAGAAATCCTCAAGGTACATTTCCACTGGAATATACTATCAAGTTACTCACTACGCCACTTTCACTTCCTACATGCTCACTTGGCACCTCTTTTCTTCTCTCTTTCACTCTGATATTGGTGCTTCGTAACCAAAGGTTGTATCTTTTGTCATTTCGCCTTAATACATTTAAATTAGTTAAGTAAGTACTGGACACATACACAGGAAATAGCATTTATTGAGCTCTGTCCTCATCATCAAAATGTGTGGGCCACTTCAAATGCCTACTGAAAACTCAAATTTCTTATAGATATAACAGCGTATGTTGCAAATGTTTAATGAATGTTGCCTTTACATTCATGGAACAGCACTGACAATTGCAGTTTTATAAAAAATTCTGTCAATAATCTTAGTGCATTTTAACTATTTCAGACTACTTGTGCAAAAGTAGTGTACTTTTTTTGTTTATTATAATTATATTGCATCCATGTTAATTCTAATTTTTTGAAACAATCTCAGACTCTTTCTTGTCTGAAAGCAGTGTACTTTTTGTTTACCACTAACCATGACAACAATAGTGTAGCTTGTGGGGAAATTAAACTTCAGAAGCTACATTTAGAATTCAATTAACCTCGTAACTTACCATAAATAGTCACATTTAATGTTGGTGAGAATGGCATGAAAGTAGTAGTTTGAAGAGCAATACAAGCAATAGCTGTTATATTGGTATATGAAGTGTTTAGAGTCAGCACAGATAATCCAGACTGTGTAACTGCAGTCACTCCTGGCAGTGGAGAATCATTTTGAGTTACTGATGAAAGGTTCATATTCTTGAAAAATATATTCCAACTAACAAATGTTGTTCCAGATTTTGTAGTGCAATTAATAGTCCTGGATTCTCCAATCGGAAAGATAACTGGGCCACTTGGTTGAATACTAACTGTAGTACATTTTACATGCCATTATATACTACACAACATTAGTATTAATATTATAAGGAGTTATGTTAAATCAAAATTAATCAAATACACGAAAAAATACAAAAATAAAGCTTGAGTATTGATTAGCTACTTGTGTAGTAGCAATAGAAACATGTGACACTGTCCAGTCCTCAGTACCTGAATAAACAGAGGACTTCAATGAAGAATAAAATCACATTAATGATTTGCTTATGCCTATTGTGCACTTCATATTGTTATGCCATCTTGCTTCTTGATGCAATTATTGTTGTCATGGTCATTAAATGTTTTTTTCGTTGTCATTTTCAGGCTGATCTAGCTCTTTTGAGCCAAAGACTGGCTTGCTAGCTATCATTGTATTTATTTACAGCTAATCTGAGAATATATTACTCTGGGTTAACTCTGAAACAGGTGTGGTAAGTATAAATGACATATTGCTCAGCTAACCTATGACTATCTGTCAGTATGTGTTGCTACAGGCTAATAGCTATGAGCTAATGCAAGAGAGTACTCCCACTCTACTATCAGTACAAATTATAAGAAGTCTAGGTTAATTAAAAATGAAAGCATGTGAAGCAAATTATTCATTTCGATATTAGTCAACTATTGCTCATTATTACAATCAACTACAACTATATTTAAAATTCATTATTGAGAACGGTATCACATATCTGGAATTTTCACTTATACAAACTAGATTAGGTCCCATATAGGTTCTGATATAAGAGAATCTACTATGTATTCATTTATTTGAGACAAAGAGTGTAATATAGCGAGATATTTCACAAGCAGCAGGAAAAATGATTTTCAAGAACAGAAGGTGAGTGAGAATACAGCCTGAGAGTGAAATATTTTGCTATATCACCTCTGACAAAGTATACTAAGTGTTTGTTTCTATTCTAGATATCTTCACTGCTAAATATCAGCTGGGGTTGTGGTGTGCCTGAGAGAGGGTGTTTACAGACAACTTTAAACCAACTCTAGTACATAATACTTACTTCAATGAAGATATCTAACATGGAATAAACCACTTATTACTCTCATCAGAGTGATAAGGCTAGATATTTCACTCTCAGGCTATATTTTCGTTTGCCTGTGGCTCATGAAAATAAATTAGCCTGCTCATGAAATATTTCGCCACACCCCAAAGTGATATTTTAGTA
>WLWI01003456.1_pt1 | contig 13547 bp, 14 predicted proteins | sample 6701501 | NCBI WGS metagenome assembly WLWI01 (sample SAMN12718690, study PRJNA515312) | sponge metagenome | isolation source: marine sponge | host: Mycale hentscheli | place: New Zealand: South Island, Marlborough, Capsize Point | collected 2014-11-01
GGCCAAAGTATACATGATGGCCAAGAACCAGCTCTTCCATGCAGCAGCTCTCCACAAGCTCTTTGTTCTCCGAAAAGAGCAGAAGAAGACCCTGACAAAGGAGGAAGAACAGAAGTAAGAAATAGATTATCGTGCTCATATATTACATAATGGGTGATTTTTTGGTTGGATTGACTTAGCACTGCCTCTCAAGTGTTACTGGCAACTCTCTGTATTCCCATTGAGCCAGTGCCAAGCGAGACTGACAGGTTTTTGGAGGTGGACGACAACTCGAAGGACAAGGCCGAGCGGCTTGCCAAGCTACTCCGAATGAACACGCCCCCCACTAGAGCATCTCTGATGAAAGATGTGGTAAAAACATTCATTTTAAACAGATAGTAGAAATGTAGCTGGTTTGTACATATTGTATGTGAGAAGCAAGTGATGGCTGTATTTTATTTGCTGAATGCTTTTGTTAGTGTGTTGCTGACTACCTTCATCACCCATAGACTGATGCTTCTCATATAGAAATTATTAAGTAATACATTTCCTCCCATTACTTAGCTACTGCGTCTCCTTTCGTGTTCTCTCTCCCTTTGCTCAATCCATAGCTAACAAGGCTTGCATTGTTTGCTGTGTCTTAACATTGTTTTTGTGAAGAATTTTATAACCTTCGCATTGTAGCTGAAGTCTGAAGTCAATTGTATGTGTACCACTGCATGACTAGATGAGGATAGTGCTAGTGGAGTTTATGTACACCATTGATTGTATGGAAAGGGCAGTGCATGCATGCTGGCAACTTTGTCAGGCCAGAAACTGGTGGTAGTGGCTAAACAAAATCTTGTGTAGATGGGTTTTTTTATTTATTTTTTTATTATTATTATTTTATTTTTTATTACTATTATTATTATATATATTTTTTTATAATACTTGGTGCTTTTGGTTTGATCCTTTCTCTATTGTGCCCATCTTCAAGTCCGACATGAACCATCTCACCTATATGAAACTGTTATTTTTTCTTTAGCTGATTAGAGTGATAATTAATTAGTACTGGATGAGAAGCAGATGATGGTTTGTCTCGTTCGTCTGAATGCTTTATTGAGGCATTGCTGACTACTTCATCACCCATAGACTGATGCTTCTCTGTTGTTTTGATACATTTACTAATTTTACAGTTGAATTAACAAGCTGCCCTCATTAAACTTTGGTAAAGTAGTGACGTAATGTGCTGTGTAGACTAGGAATTTTTAAAATGCCCAAAGACAACAGAATGTGACTATGAAATGCAAAATTATTGTTGTGCAGGAGAGTGAGCTGGCCTAGTTGCATGAAACACAACAAGAACTTGTGTTAGTTATTATTAAGCACCCTTTCAATTTTTATCCTTGTGTATAAGTAGTGAGCTAAAGAAAGTGAATGTAGAACATACTATGGACAGAAAATGTAGACCATTTAAGAGTTGTCTTAGCCATTTTGTTAGCTTAAAATTCCATAGTTTTTACCTCTAGTTTTTTAAGACCAAGTGCAAGTGTTCAGCAGTACACAGAAGTACAAGTGTTCCAGTGTTTATGATGTGCTGAAGAGAAGGTGTGGCACATTATTGGCGCGTAGTGATTTATGATGTACTGTGTGAAGTAGAAAGTCGGCATAAGTGCCTGTGTTTAGGTCCACCTGATGCGAACTGTAAAAATCTTCACCAAACACGCGACTATTTTTATCACATGTGCTGCACAACTAGCCTTTGTTTGGTATTACACATGTATACCTCGCCACAAAGCATCACACCTGGACAGTGTGTTGTGGTCTTATGGTTATTTTTCTGTCTAATTAAACGCCCCCCTCCTTTGATATGATTGACTTTACTATCTCCAAGTTGTGGTGGGGATTGATAAAATAGAGTGTTCAGAGTCTTGAAACTACTTCTTCAAGTGTATGTGTAATATATTAGTAAATGAGAAGCAGATGATGGTTTGTCTCGTTCGTCTGAATGCTTTACTGAGCATTGCTGACTACTTCATCACCCATAGACTGATGCTTCTCTACTAGTATTATGATCTTCAGTTTTGCTATTGATGGGAGTGACTCAAGTTTTATTGTTTTGCAGATGAAGCTGAACGTGCTGAGCCTGCTCCCGGCGGAGCTGCAGCAGTTGTACCAATACTTGGAGGTGGAGTTCAACCCTCTGCATTTGTGTCGCAAGGTCATGCCCATACTGGAGTCACTGGAGCAGCAGGAGCACTGCATGCAGTATGTGGATATGCTCAAGCAGGTTCTTCTTGTCAGGCTCATCAAGCAGGTGAGTAACCTCGATGCCATCTGAAAGATGGTTAAGATTTATTGGATTTGCAGTCATAAAATGATCATGTCTGGAATGGGATGTTTAGTTGCTATAATAGTTCAATTACCACTGAGTTGCTTTTTAAAAAAAAAAACAATTTTTTTTTGGGTGTGCACTTTTATATGGTGATGGCACACGACTACTATCTTTGTGTTATTAATCTTAGTTCAGTATTGAGCCTTGTTGTGGTTCTTTATTGGAGTAACAGGAGAGTGCACTATTGTTTAGTGCTAGGGGTTTGTGTCAGTGGTTTTCATTGGTATCGTGTTGTGAAGGTGTCTCAAGTCTACGAGAGCATTCAGCTGAGCCGGCTGGTAGAATTGGCTCCACTGACCACGACGACTGAGCTGGAGAGAGTGGTGGTAGAGACGGCCTGTTCAAACAACATTCAGGTGAGGCATCTGACTTACTACAGTATTTGTTTATTGGTTTTTCTCTTTATGCGTAGGTCCGTATTGACCATCGGACACAGTCCCTCTGTTTTGGCACTGATTTGAACTTATCTTTAAAAGCAGATGCACCAGAAGGTCCACATGTACAAGTATGTTAGTAACAATTAGACTAATGAAAGTTTTATTTGTTAACTTAGTTTATCATGGTTGTTATCATTGTGGTTTGTAGAGCATGCCTTCAGAAGTGTTGTGCTATCAATTGACAACTATGTCAAATGCCCTCCAGCAAGCCGTGCGCATCATATCTGCCCCAGAAATACATAAGGAACAGCTTGATGCCACCAAAAGGACCTATCAGGACTATCAGGTTCACTGCAGAGGAGACCACCGCAGGGTGATACAGAGGGGCCAGGATATTGAGGCCAGGAAAGAGTTCATAGAGAGCAAGAACAAGGAGAAGGTAAAATTGTAGAGAACTGGTTAATGAATTTCACAAGTTATATGTAATCAGATACATTTTCATGTACATGGAACGACAGTATAGTTTTAGACTATTGTAAACATGCTTATAATATGTGTATGATTTAATCAAGTACTCTGTTGCATGTATTTGACGAGCAGGAGAAGAAGTTGGAAGATCAGCGACGCATGAAGGAGCAAAAGGAGAGACAAGAAGAGAGAAACCGTTTGGAACGCGAGGCCAAAGAAAGAGCGAACCAAAGGAGGCGCCAAGAGCTGGAGGAGATGCAGCTCAAAATCAAGCAAGAGAAGGTTGATGCTTTGAAGAATACCGCTGTGGGAAAGAGAGCGTTTGCTGATATCACAAATGAGGTATGGTGACGGCTTGATTTAGAATTCAGGATTTTATCTTTTGATTGTATGAAATCTCAGGATCTCAAGAATATGGATGCAGAAGTGATATTTTCCAAACAGTTGAAGCAAATTGAAAAGGAGAAGCGTGACAAGGAGATCAAGTTGAAGACGCAGGAAAAGAAGGTGCTTTGTCTAATTTGCTTTATTGTGTATGTTGTACTTGGTTTTTATTTAATTTATATTTTTGAATAGGTGGATTACTTTGAACGTGCAAAGAGACTTGAGGAAATCCCATTGTTGGAGAGATTTTACGAAAGTCAGCGTGAGAACGATAGGAAATTTCATGAGGATCAGGAAGAAGAAAGGGTGAGTGTTATGTATTATCTCTTAAGGGTGGCTGTACATAGCAACGCGCACCGCCTGTAGATCCGGACATTAATTTATTCCCCGCCAATACCCCACCATTCGTTAATACGCGAGAAGAAACAATTGCGCAGAAGTATACTTTGCGAATTTGTGGTGTTTTAGTTAGTTTAGCTTCTTGTTGTCTCATAACTGTTTACAGCACGTCATGTGAACTCACGTGGCAAGGTGCACCAGGCTGCCTCTCCTCCTGTAGCCGTTCTCTAGGCTCTGCGCACCTGAACTCAAGCGGATGGATCCAGCAGGCTCGATTTCTGAGGACCGAAGACTTCCCAAGCTGTGCAGCTTCACCTCGGACTATCTCCAAGAAACTGCTCTCTCTTCTGACTCTTGTTATTGTTATATTGATGTTTGTTTACTCTTGACACAGGCGGGCTCTTTTTAGAACCAATACAAGCCAATTGGGGGAAAAAATTGCTCGCGTACGAGACATGGGGGCGGGGCTATTTCTTAAGCATTGCGAGTGGAATTAAAGTTCCAAATTTTGTATCAGTTTCTTGGAATCTAATAATGAGAACGACAAAAAAATTACACACAGGTAAACCTTTAAAAAAATGAACTGCACCACAACGAGAATTTTTCATTATCTTATAAATAGAAAAAATTGTGAATAAATCATAAGTAATATTGAAATGGAAACGAGCTTGTTGTCTTGCAGTCGAGTATCGGCTCGGCTAGTAGTGCACCAAATTGCGGAGCTCCAACTTACCGCACCGCTCCAAAAAAAAAGTGCTACAAAGTTTTATAACCAGGCCCCGATATTTCTTCCAGATTCGCTCTAAAATTAGTGAGCGGCACCTTTGGCAGGTACTTTGTCCTTGTGTTGTAGTGGAGAAGCCCCTGTAAGTATACAATAGTAGTAATCGTGCGTAGGCGGTGTGCGGCCACCCTTAACAGAATACTAAGATACTATAAGTCTAATGATTGAAGAGATGTTGCTATTACTGTATTTGCTGTTCTTGTTTCAAGGTTTCCAAGGCTAAGAAGGAACGTAAAGAAGCGGAGGAAGCTAGTAAACGTCTTAAGGTTATGAGGTGTGATGCAGAGAGGTTCCAGAAGGTGATGCAGGAAAGGAGGAGGAAGAAACATGAGGTAACTTTTATAAACAGAATTGAGGAGGAAGGGTCTGGTCCGGGTTTTTTGTTCATTTGTTTTTGTTTTGAGATAGCCAGCATAATAGTAAAACTGGTGTTGACTTGTTTGTTAACTTTCTGGTGTGAAAATGGTGTGTGTGTGTTTTTTAAGGGCAAGATAATGTGTTATTTATATCAATCAATAATGGACAAAAATTGCATTTATTTACTGTAAATGGTTTTATATTTTTAGGAGGCTTTAGCAGAGTTCCAAAAGAGATTGGATGAGGCCAGAGCTGAAGGTTTAGCCAAGAGGAGGAAAGAGAGGATTCAAAGAAGGAAGGCTGAAGATGCTGCGGCAAAGAAAGAAGAGGCTGCTCGACTAGGTACCATTCAAGTTATTGTTTTGTTTGTTTTTTAGCACTTCTCTAATTATTTAGCTCAACAAAAGAGAGAGGAAGAGGAAAGGAGAAGAGAGGAAGAGGAAAGGCGTAAAAGAGAAGAGGAAGAGAAGAAGAGAGCAGAAGAGGAGGAACACCGCAAGAGAGAAGAAGAAGAAGAAGAAAGACGTCGAAGGGAAGAGGAAGACAGTAGAAGTCGTCAAGGAGGAGGAGATGAACGATGGAGGAATGAGGAAGATAACAGGGATCATGTTGGTGGAGGGTCATGGAGAAGCAATGAAGACAAGTGGAGAAGAGATGATGGAGACAGCAGAGATTACCGTGGAGGTGGTGGATCGTGGAGGGCTAGAACCGGAGGTGATGACAAGTGGAGGAGAGGTGAAGATGAAGGCAGGTGGAGAAGAGATGGAGGTGACGATAGGAGAAGAGATGGTGGAGAAGATGACAGGTGGAGGGGAGATGAAAGAAGAAGAGACGGAGGTGATGGATGGAGGAGAGAAGGTGAAGATGATAGCAGGGGCGGCGGAGATGATGGGTGGAAGAGAGCTGGTGGCGATCGGAGAGGCGGCAGAGATGATGGGTGGAGAAGGGGCGGGGATGATAGGAGAGCTGGTGGAGACGATGGCTGGAGAAGAGGTGGAGATGACAGGAGAGGTGGCGGCGATGATGGGTGGAGAAGAGGCGGAGATGACAGGAGAGGTGGAGGTGATGAAGGCTGGAGAAGAGGCGGAGATGACAGGAGAGGTGGAGGTGATGAAGGCTGGAGAAGAGGTGGAGATGACAGGAGAGGTGGTGGCGATGATGGATGGAGGAGAGGTGGTGATGATAGAAGAAGAGGTGGAGATGATGGCTGGAGAAGAGGTGGGGATGGTGATAGAAGAAGAGGTGGTGGCGATGATGGTTGGAGGAGAGGTGGGGATGACAGGAGAGGTGGCGGGGATGATGGTTGGAGGAGAGGTGGAGATGACAGGAGAGGTGGCGGGGATGATGGTTGGAGGAGAGGTGGGGATGACAGGAGAGGTGGCGGGGATGATGGTTGGAGGAGAGGTGGGGATGATGATAGAAGGAGAGGTGGTGGAGATGATGGCTGGAGGAGAGGTGGGGATGATGATAGAAGGAGAGGTGGTGGAGATGATGGCTGGAGGAGAGGTGGGGATGATGATAGAAGAGGCGGTGGAGATGATGGCTGGAGGAGAGGTGGTGGGGATGATAATAGAAGAGGTGGTGGAGACGATTGGAGGAGAAGAGATGATGGTGAAGATAGACAGAAATAATAGCAACAAATCAAGAGGATGACTTATACGAAATTAACTGTTGCAGTTTCAATAAGTTCTATGTTGATATTTTGTCTTTATTGTGAGTAAATTTACATGTAATTTATCGTAGAGGTTTCATTGCTATGAATCACAACTGGAGTAAGTATAAATCAACTTATAAATTTTTAACATGCACATACTGGGTAGGGTCATTGGCTGGTAAGGAGAATAGTTGCTGGGGTTTAGGCCTTTGGTTGTCAGCTTCCCGTGTAAGGACGTGCTACATTACCTTGGACACTTGCTCCATTGGGGGGAAGAGAGGCAACTAACATTGGCTGGGTGGCTCAACTAACTTGATCGATGGTTCAGCCAAGTACTCCATGTGAGTCTTGCTTCAGTCTATTGTCAGTCAGATACCCTGGCTTACTCCAGCGCTCCATATGGGTCCTGGTCTATAGTCAGTCGGGTACCTACTCCAGCGCTCCATGTGGGTCCTTCTCTCATGACCCGGTCTATAGTCAGTCCGGTACCCTGGCTTACTGTAGGCATATCATTCCACATCAGCCATCAGCTACCAAGGTAGTGGTACAGTACTGTCAAACACGGAACAGGCACAATTGGCAGCACCAACTTAGCTGTGGTCATCCTGATGAAGATAGTTAAGAAAATTCTCAACTTGGAATTTGGGGCGGAGATTACAGCTGACGCAGACATCCAAGCGGCTGGCTATTTCTAGGAGATCAGCTCACTAGCTCTTATCACAACAATCTCACAATGGCTCGTAAGATTATCACTTATGGCAGCACTGGCATCATGGTTCACCAAAAAAGCTCCTGAATTGTTTACATACCAGGCATCCATAATTTGGGTACAGAGGAATAACGAGGATGCATGACTGCCAATTTCGCAGAGAAGCGCTGACGAAGAAAGACCAGGTCTATGCCAAACTTGCGTCTGTACAATGAGGCCATCATGGGGCATGCCAGAACAATTCCAAGGTGCTCACTTTGTTTGCAAGAAGACTATTCGGCGGCAGTGTGTCCCAGAACCTTAGCATGGAATGAAGCAGTATGGCAAGCTCTGCTGGTGGTGGGGGCCAGGCACCCCAGATATATGCCAATGATGATGACAGGTGCCGTAAGTCAAACTGCAGGTACTAGCTTGCTTTGTCAGGATGCACACTCTGCCACAGCCTGTTCATGTCGACACCCTTCACTCGCTTCAGGGCACAGGAGCTGCTCACCCTTTTGTCGGATGTTTCTGATCAGATTACTATTATGCACCCAATTTCGGTCATTGTATGCTACCTACTTATGTTGTATGGTCTCATGATGAATGCCAAATATTGTTGGTGATGCGGGAATGTGATAAGTATGGTTAGGGTTACAACACAAGAGATTGGGGGGAGGAGGGGGGGGGGGAATAGTGAGCCAGTCCAAGTCTAGTGCAGTCTAGATTTACAATACTCAATCGCAGGGTACTCATGAGGGGGGAGCGTCCCCAGTAGGTGGTTGGGAGGCACTCGGCTTGGACAGGCTTTAGCTTTCACCATTAGTATGGTGATGGCCACCTATAAAAATACTTTGTTCGCACCACCCGTCCAATTGCAAGTGTGTCCACTCTGTATACAGACACACGCCTGAGTTGATCTACCTCGACTTCAGTAGGCCCTCATTGGAGCACCACTGCCAGGAACTCATACCAGTCTCCACACCTGAAGCTAGCAGCATGGGAGAAAAATGTTGTCTTGTCATTCAGATAGGGTCCATGCTCGATAAATCTGCTGGGGCCTATGTCAGGGCTCATTGGTGTATACCATGGTAGATGATGTGGCCTCACAGATAGCGCTGGTTGGCTCTGGTGCTCTACTGGCAAAGGTAGACATAGACAACCTACTGTCTAGTGCCCGTACACCATCAGGACAGAATCCTACAAGGAATGCAATGGGAGGGCATAATATTATGTTGAACCCATGTTGCCATTCAGGCTGCGATCAGCTCACCTGCATTGGCATCTAGCTAGGTCAGGAGTGATGCACCTATTTTGCTACTTAGACACAATTGTCGCTTAACCTCAATCCCACCATTGCAGGTCCCAGCTGAGCATCCTCTAGTTTGAGTGTTTGAGATTGGGAGTACCCATCAGCGGCTATAAAACAGAAAGACCTGCTATAGAGGTGACTTCTTTGGAGCATAGGGATTGACAAAGTTGTTGGGGAATTGAAGTTGCCTTACAATAAATTGCATCGTCTTATGAGCCTGCTGGATGAATGGAGTGATCACAAGGGTTGCACCTGCAAGGAGCTAGAATCTCTCATAGACTTCCTGAACCATGCATGCAAGGTGGTTAGGGTGGCTGATTATTTCTGCACAGGATGATTGATCTGCTGCCCACAGTCCACCAATTAGGCTAAGCCAGGGTTTCAGAGCAGACCTGGCTTGGTGGCCGGACTTCTTAGTTCAGTGGAACAGGGTATCATTTCTTCACCACTCCGCGGACTCTCCCACAGGTGCATGTATTCACCGATGCTTCTGGGTCTTGGGGATGTGGTGCATGGCATGGTAGTGTATGGGTGGCGTGGGATTCTCATGTACACTCACTATCAAAGAAGCTGATACCAATGATCCTGGCTTGAGAGGTGGGGGGGAGTTCTTGATGTGACTGCCAGCACTCTGACAACCAGGCAGTTTATTGCTGACATGATATCAAGGTGCACCTGTTACGCTGCCTGGTATTTGTAGAGGTCCAGTGGCAGTGTGCCTTTGTCTCAACATACACTGAATCAAGGGTCAAGATGACTTACCTAGGAACTCTGTGTCTCCCTTTTTGTTCAAGGACCGGTGGCCAGCAGATGCCCATCACAAGTCTCCGTCTGTCTACTGGTCCTATTAGATGAAAGAGCAGACTGGACCTTACAAATTTGGTGCCAGTGGTTCAGCAAGCAGGACTAGCCCAATCCACACAGAAATCAAGCAGCCAGTTGATTATTCTATTCATTGTACTCTCTGAGGTGAGTACTTCATTTTGTTAGATGAAATTGTGAATACCAATGATAGCTTTCCACCATCCAAGTGCCTATCACCTTACCAACTGGCCTCTTCTTGAATTGAACCCATAACAACCAAGTAAAGGACTTTAAAAAAATGTCCTAAAGTGTTCTATATTCAGAGTCCACTGTTAGCATGTCTGTCAAGTCCCTCTGTTTCTGGCCTTCCTAGATTTGCATCAAGTTATTATAATGCTCCTCTTTCCTTCTGTGACATCTATTATCAGAAGTTTATGTCTTGGATAAATGTGAAAAGAACTAATTAGTTATGTCTCAATTCATTGTGCTGAAATAGATACAGAGCTTATATGTATACATATATTATAATATATAAAATAATAATATATAATATACATGTAACCTTATTCCATTTCATGTAGTTGTCAGCAAATGAACTCCCACAACAATATTTACAACAATCAAGTGATACATTTCATTAGGTATAACATTATAAACAATAATGAATAAATAATGATTATTAGAGAAGATTCCATTTCCTTAGTTTGGCTTATCTGTTTTATTAGCACAGAAAACCTCCCACTCAGTTTTTGAAGGAAGACTGATGGTTCTATTCAAAATTAACTGCACACAAGAAAGAAAATGCATCAATGGAATGATAACCTGTATTTATTAATACTAATTAAGTCACAAATTTGAAGAATTCTGGTAAGTCAACAAAATTGAAGCTATAAGGACAAATATCCTGCCAATACCTTAATTATGCCATTACCTTAACAATGATGAATAGGAAGAATAGGAAGAGTGGGAAAAACAACAACAACAAAAAACAGGGATGAGAAATTAATTAAAGGAGAGAAGTCATCAGGGAGCAAGAGCAAATCAAGAACGTATAATGAGTAAGCAAAGTAAAAAAAGGGGGTAAGAAGCAATAGAAAATACGAGGATTCAACACAAAAAAGGCAAAGAGTATGTGGATTCAGCAGGAAAAAGAAAGTACAGTGAAAATATAGTGGCAATCCAAAGAGAGGAACAGAGCTTAACAGGAGAGAAAATCAAAACCCTAATATTTGCTATTCATATGGTACGTGTGTGTTGTAGGTGGCTCCATGAATGGTCTATCACAAATGTATGTATAATAACTTCTAAAATGATAAGCACATCAATTGTCAACCACTCATAGATTTTCCATTGACCTTGCTTGCTACATTGTTCCCTAAGGAGCTCGCATTTACTCCACCCTTACCATGTTATTATCTTGCAGTTTAGCTTTCAATAGTACACTAATGTTTCAAAAATCACGTGAATACATAAAAATTATAACGGTAAATTGTTTGACTGTTGTTTTTTTTTAGTGCTGGGTATTTAGGGATAGTGTTTTGAATAGCAGCACATCATTGCATTGCTACATAAGTTGGGCTTAATGAATAGTTGCTCCAACATTTGGATGCTATTAGATGTTAGCATTTTTGTTCATAAGTTACACCATTGGGGCAAAATATGGGCATAATTGGTTACATAACAGTATCAGTATAGTTGTAAGATGTTATTGTGTGAATAATACACACACAAAAAAACAACTAAAGTTCACAATAATAACACTGAAACAAACTACTATACCTTATTGGAGGAGCTGTCTTGGTCCTTGCAGAAGTAACCAATACGCTCAGCTTGGAAAGTCTCTCCAAGTGAAAATTCTTCTACAGACTGTTCTGCTAAACAAGAGTCGACTTCCACTAAAGATTCACCTTTTCCTTCCATTAAATTTCTAAAAAAAAATTATAAAAAAATTTAGAATAAAAAAAAATGTGAACAGGTATATCAAAGGTGGAAAGCTAACGGTGACTACAAAAGATATGAAAATATCTACCTCATCACTAAGCTAATTATACATCATAATACATTGGTATAAAGCTGTGTTGTATCCTTAATCCCAAAACATGTGAATCAAGTTACTAAATACTCATGGCAAAGATAAATATTTAATCTCATGATGATTGTAAAATAGGAATTATCCTGAAGGCAAACTTGCTGCCACCCCAACTGTCTAATTATGTTGAGTACACTACGTAGTCAGTACATTTTGACATCACTTTTTTAAGTTTCAAGTGGTAGTTGTCAGACTGAGTGAGTGGGTGAGTATCTTAATGAATTCAAACTGTCAGCATGTCTCATATTTAGCATACCAACTTGAGAGTGTCAGTAGGGTTGCTAACCCTGTGAGGTTGTTTGGGCTTAAATGCTACATTTTTGTAGTTATTAGTTTGTCTACTGAAAATAAATATATTTTTTTGGGAAAATGCGTGAACCAATATTATAGACTTGTTTTTTTAAGTATGGAAGAGGCAATTTGTACTTTAGTTGTGGCTTTAGTTTTGGCTATTGTAATACTACAAATTATAGTGACTAATAAAGATTTCTTTGCTACAAATATCAACATTTTATTAATTTCAATTATACTTCTGGAAAACTTTAGAGACTACGCAATAATTTGTCATCTCTAATTAGTTTTGGTTTATTTATAAACTTTCTAGTTATATTTTTTTTTAACTAACATGAATTGAGTTTTAGCTTCAGTTAGATAACTAACAAAAAATTTTTGTTACTAAAATTACCTATTCCACTAAATTTCCATTATCCAATAGAAGTAAGCAACAAAGTCGTTTACTCTGCACTGTAGCAACAAATAGTCTAGTAAAAATCTCAGAATAAGCAGAAAATATTGTGAGTCGAAAGTGTTTGATGCCGCATAATGAATTGCAACAGATTTGGAATTTGATGAACTAAACCAGCCATTCATATAATCAGCTAACCCAGTGAGCGTGAGCGTCTGGCTTGTTTCAATCGCTCATTGACTACACTTACGTTTCCTTGTAGAACCTCATAGTGCACGGAATCGGATCAGACACCCAGTGAGCATATGCCTTGGGGCGACTTCCCTTGACACTGTTGCCAGAAGGCTTCTGATGCCAACAGGATACTATGAGTTCCTGCACTTTGCCAGAATTGGGATCTCGTATCACTTGTTCCAGGCTGATATTGATGCCAGCATACTTCAATCCCAAAGGTTGCTTCAGAGTTAGTCTTCTGTATCCTTTTGGACAATCCTACACATAATAAATAGACAATATTATTGGAGTGAGCTACAATATAATAAGTGTATATATACACAAACAAAACAAACAAACAAGAAAAGCAAACAACTAACTTCATTAAAATCACTTCTTTCCAAATATATGACTGGACCCAAAGAAACTCTCCTAGTACCAGCTGAAGGATCATTCTGGTTGTTCAGCACCTCCACAGTATATCCCTATACATGTAAAAACTATAATCACTAGCAGTATCACACTCTTGTCATCTAATTAAAGACCTGAGGCCAAGGATAGTTCTTTATGATGACTTTCAGTGGATCCACAACAATCATTGTTCTAGGAAAACATTAAAAAAAAAAGTGTAAAAGTAACATCCAAATTTATTATATCACCCATTTGTCATCTCAGATATTTTAAAACAAACTATACTTTTGTGCAGAAAGCAGAATAGAAAGTGCAAAAATTAAAATAACACATGATTTCTGGTCTAAGAGAGAGTTTATCCTTTAACCGTAAAGCTTGGTGTACTATGCAAAACTTAAATAAATTGTTGCCAGACTATGAACCATATTAACCAAGTCTATGATTCAGCGAGGTGTCACTATAGAACACTCAATACATTTAACTTACATGTTAATGATAGGATAATTTTACAGTTGCAACACTATATCTGTGACTTTTGAAACCACCCTGTTCCAAGTTAGAGTTATATTACAGCTAGATGGACTCCCTATAGGGCAACAGCCCTATCTCTTATTCAATGTAGGTACAAA
>WLWI01003457.1_pt1 | contig 13545 bp, 9 predicted proteins | sample 6701501 | NCBI WGS metagenome assembly WLWI01 (sample SAMN12718690, study PRJNA515312) | sponge metagenome | isolation source: marine sponge | host: Mycale hentscheli | place: New Zealand: South Island, Marlborough, Capsize Point | collected 2014-11-01
TTGTCACGATCCAGGCTCATAATTTTTTTGCATCCTCAAAACGCAGTTTTGATTTCCTAAGCAATTTCTTTATTATGCCCCAGTTATTTTCTGCCCCCCCACTTTTGAAGTGGTGTTTCTGCCACTGCTATGGCATTGAAACACCTTTACCTTATATGCGTAATTTAAAAACTCGCCATTTTTGGAGCTTTTAAGTGCCGTTTGTTAGTTGTCAAGAGCCACTGGTAGTCAGAATGGCTTCTAATGAAGCTACCACTACTGGAGGATCCATATTTGTTAACTAAAGTTACAAAAAAAATTCTGGCCCTTTCTTTTGTAGCTGAGAGCTTGTTCAAGAGTTACTGGTAATATAAGTAGTCAGAATGGCTTAAACTTGATACTACAGTGTTATCACTACCCAGTAAGTTAAGGTAAGAGAGTAGTTCTGAATTTATTTATGGCCAACTGTAATTGGCGAGTGAGCGAAGTGAGCGAGATACTATCTGGGGTAACTAAATTGAAAATCGGGGATATTTGTTGGCGAGCGAGCGAGACAGTATTAGGGGTGGATAATGCATAATCGGGTATATGTTATATCTATATATGTTTGTATGGATGGTACATATGCCGTTTAAATGCACACACAGATGCCGTTTTCCCCCTAAAAACACGGTTTCTTAAGCTTGATCCCACTTTCTTCTGATACTACAGCTTTAAGCAAGTCTTACTTGAAACTTGGGCTCTAAATTGTGAGATAATTCCTTCGACACGCTTGTTTTTCAAGTCCCAAAAAGTTACTGCAAACGGTTACTATGGCATTGAAACCCTTTACCAAACATACTTTGAAAAACTTCATCGTTTTTGGGGGCTGGTAATTGCCGCTTGTTGGTTGTCAAGTACCACTGGTAGCCAGAGTGGCTAAATACTAGAACCAAGGAAGCCATCATTACTTGGGAGAGGCTGAGGTAAGTACATAGTTCCAAGTTACAAAATTAAATCTGGCTATTTTTTTTTTTGGTAGAGCTGCCAGTTTGTTCACCAGTACTGGTAATTGAGGTAGTCAGAATGGCATAAATTGGATACTACAGAAGTTGTCACTATTCCTGAAATTGGGTAGTAATTCTGTATAATTAATGGTCAACTACTATTTACTTTTTTTGCATGAACTAAGCTAAAGTATATTATGTAACAATACATCAGTGTAGAAAGCAATCTTAAATTGGCCAATCAAGTGGTCACATTTGCCATGCCTACAGTATTGAGTGGGGTTTAAATTGTTTGAATATTACTTAATAAAAAATATTGATGTATTAGTAAAATTGATGAAAGCATGATAAATAGAACCAGGTGACACCAGTGGTAAATAGTTTTGTGTAATCTAACTAGGCAGGCTCGCTCAACATTTGCTTGTGTTGTGTGAAAGTATTGTGAGTTACAACTACTACTTAGCTAAAGAATATCACAAAGAAAATGTTTAAATAGTGAGACTTGTTTTTTTTGCTGCTTTATTTTTTTTAAACAGTTGTGGGGAGTGGTTACTATGGCAATGAATCCCCTTTACTGTATATACTTAATTTAAAAACTCGACTTTTTTTTAGTAGCTTGAGTGTTAGAAGTTAAAACGAATTTTTTTAAAAATAGTGTAGTTTTAGGCTCGCTCGCCATATGTGCTCAAGCACACCACTAGTTTATATATACACTGTTAAAAAGAGGAGTTCAGGTAACTCCAAAAGTGGGGTTCCAGTTACTGGGCAAATTAAACTCCCCTTGGATGGTCACAGTAACTCTTCTGGGGAGTAAAAAAATTTATTGTGGAGCATAGTCTGATGAAGAAGTATAAAAATCACTAAAGGTTAGTAATTCTACTGCGAACTAAATAAAATAAAAAAAAGGATGTTTCTTCATCCCATGCTTAATTAACATCATCTTGTGGTACTTACCATTAGCTTCTCTGTTAACTTTTGTGTTCCAGTGTTCACTCTGTGATCACAGAGCGAACCACAGAGTGAACACTGGCTTTATATTAGGTATAGTATTTTAAATTTTGCATCGGGTTTTACTACTCATGAATATCATTAAAATATCTTAACTACCATCCATAGAGTTCCACTAACTCCTTTACTGATTTACTCCCCAAAATTACTCCCCCAAGGAGTTACTCTAACTCCTCATTTCTAACAGTGTATGTTTGCACGTATGTCTGTTTAAAGAATGGAAAATGGAGAACAGCACTTTTCTCATTCACTCTAATACATTTTACGCCATTTTTGTTGACGTCAAGATTTTGCGGTAGTTCGTCATTAAACGTAGCAAGTTAACGAGCTAAGGTCGAATGGTTATTTCCCTAACTGCAAGCGGCTGTATGGATTCTCATCGTTCAACTAGCAGCAGTAAGCGAAGTCGAAATCAGTCAGAATTGTTGGCTGGTATTACTAACTTGGAGCCAAGCCTATCCAAGAGGTCCTCTTTTTCAAGAGCTGAAGAAAAGCTGAAGGAGTTTAATACTCCCAAGACTCCTAGCATTCGGTATTCTGACAACATCAGGGCGATGCAGTTGGAGTCCAACGGGTTGTGCAGCTCCAGACGGCAGCTAAAACACTGGCCGTGATAGGCAGTAGCGTTGTAAAACTTGATCCCATGGGCCTGAGATACAACCGTAGCTAAATCAGCCATACCCGTGCAACAATTAGTGGTAAACTGGAGCCCTCGTGCCGCCTTTATGACACAAATACGCATGCGCTGTTTTGTGATGTCGCGTTTACGTGTACTAAAGGCCCACAACCCGCTCTAAACGTCATCATTTTGATGACCCTTACCGTGCGTAAATGTTTTTGGTGAAAAACAGCCCCAACTCACTTAATTTTCCAGGTATAGCTACCAAAGTTATACATAATAATTTTAAGGCAATTTTACATCATGTGTCAAAATTTTAGAGACATAACTCAATAAATTCAAAAATCCTGGCTTAAACACTTTTTTCTTAAAATTTAAAATATTTCGAGATTCAAATTTCGTGTGCCCACAAAATCAGGCTCATATGAAACTTCAGGTATTAAAGTATTATTATACCAAGTTATAGAGATAAGGAAAAATAATTGGTCTTTTTTCAGCTTAAACACTTCCAAATTCACTGTCTTGAGCTCCCAGTTCCATCATCTATAACCACAAAAATAACCACAAACCATACTTGAGAAATTATAGCAGAATTAGCAACCTTAACCAAAAAGCTAAAAAATCCACTCTTTAAGCTGGAAGCACTATTTATATAGAATCCATTTTTGTCACCATGAAATAAAAGCATCTTCAAGTAAAATACATCATATAACACTATTGTAGTTTTATGCAGCCTAACAAGGCAGGCTCGCTCGCCATTTGTGCTAAAGCACACCACTAGTATTATAAATTTAATAGTACAAATAGTACGAGGTTCTAGAGTTGAGTTATGGACACCACAGATATACTGAGAGTAACAGGTCCAACTGTACATATACAATATAAAAATCATTATTTCAACTCCAGACTCCTACTGATATAATAACTTCATAAACTGGAACACTTTAGAGCCAAGTTTTGCTTTAATATCTGAAAAGCTGCTGTAAGATAGGGTGCCCTGCCACAGGATGAAGCGTGAAGCTGCAAATTGACTTGTTTTACAATATATGGATTTTTTGTACTGTGTCCTTGTTTGGTTGCTACAGGTGGAATGGGCACTAGTAAAGGACTCCAGCAAACCAAATTTGAAGAATAAAGACCCATCTGGGTAACTGAGAAACAGGACTGCACACTGGCAACTATTTGGAAAAATTCTGAAGCCGCTGAAAAAGCTATATTGCCAATTTTTGTTTGTGGTAGCTCTCAGGTTTCTCCATGACATTACAGAGCCTTTTTTTTTTTTTAATATTGAACTATATTTTTTTCTATAATAGTAAAATTTTTGCATCATTTTGCTCATACTTTTTTCTAAAAAAAAAAAGCTCTCTCTAACTTTATTCTATGAGGTGTGTGCTGGCTATAAGCAAAAATTGGGCTCAGTCCAGTGATCCAGTTCCACGAATGTCACCCCACCCTGAAAATGTTGAGGTTCGTAAACGTGCAATTTATTGGTAGGGTAAACCTTTCAACTTCCAGTGGCTCTAAATAGAGTCCAGTGGTAAACAAAAAAATAAGAAACTACACTAATGAGGCATAATAGGCTGTTATATGACTTCAGAAAAGATGGATATTTTAGCAGAAGTGGCTGCATATTCCTAATGATGCTTGGGGTTCGTTGCTTACTAGTGGGAGCAGGGAAGTTAAGTATAAAATAAAGGACCTGTGGGATAGAGTTAAAGGACACTACCAGTAGCAACCCCAACGGATAAAACTGCAGCGATGATGGCGGAGCCTATGCAGTAGAGTTTGAAGAGAAGGTTGGTGGAATAGTCAAAGCTGGTAGCAGTCAGGTGGTGTTGGTCATGAGCTGCTCCAGTTTCTCAATGAGTACCGCTTCAATACATTTCCCTTAAAGGATGTTATTGGGGAATACGTTTTTCAAGTTTGACTGTATGTTAAATATCTTCGCAGCAAACCGGTAGATTTTTGGTGGAAAAGTTAATTGATTCCCCGTAGAAATTGAGAGCTGGGCTCACGTGAACAGATAGCTTGTGGAGAGAAAATTGGGACTGTGATATTATACTGAATAATTAATTGACCGCAGGTTCCAGTGGCAGGGCACCCTTACAACACAGCTAAGAAATAATATGCTGACCAAATATTAACCAATCAGATCCTCAAAATCATTTAATGCTCACCAAAGATCGGCTGATTTTTTTAAATTCTACACCATGTCTTTTGCCAGTAGTTTTAAGTACAAAAAAAACAGTAGCTACCAAAGAGGATATAAAAGCATAAAATACACAATCTTAGAGTGGTAAATTATTTATGCTCACTTCAAAATGACTTCTTAGGTCAGATAATGAACGATTCGTAGAAACTGCTCTATTCATAGAAATTGCTCTATTCATACTTCCGACAGAACTTCCACGTAACATCTAAGAAAGAGTAAAAAAGCATATACTAAATTCAATACATAACTAAAAATAACAAACAATACTTTGGGTGAATTTCCGACATGAGTACTGCTAACGAATGCTCCAGTGCTATCCATCCCTGTGAAGGAACTGCTACGTGATACCTATTAAAAAATAATGATATCTTATGTGTGTTGTGTACGAATATATTACAGATAGTTCACCACTTGCCTTGAGAGAACTGACGCCAGAGCTGGATACTTTGTGGAAACGTTCTGCAGATATACATAACAAACAAAAAAGCAAACAAAAAGTACTTGAAAGATAGCTGCTCCTTGAACAGCTAAAAAAATTTTTTTAGTCCAATATGCTTCAATTGTACAGTTATAATCCCTGTGATGGTGTGATTGGCAAACATAATTGATAGCCTAAGCAAAACTATTTAGAAGCCTATGTGCTTTATGATAAGTGCGCTAAAGCTTTCATCTGTTATCACCAATTGAGAAAGAGAGAGAGAGACCCCTGGATTATCAGGAATGGTGGACTCCACAAGTCTCATTCAGATTTCATTCTTAGAGTTTATACTCCAGCAGCCTATGTTTCATGGGCCATACTGAGAATCTTATTGGTTTTCCTACTCATTCCAGTGCCCACTTAAGTATTGCTAAATTGCTCAAGCACAGGTCTTCAACCTCTTGCAGACAAGTGTATATAACTATTTATCACAAGAACTGTATCACTCACCCGCCATCCTCAATTGGTAAGATTAGTAACTCCTCCAGCAAAACCAAATCTAATACAAGTAATGTCGAGTAACTGTAGTAAAACACAAACCACAAAATACTACGACCTCATGACCACACTTCTTGCCCACATGACCACACTTCTTGCCCACATCCTGCTCCATAACTTATTATTCCTGCATGTGACCTTGGGCAAACAACCACACTACTGACAATGAAACTTATACTGGATGAATTCATCATTAGCAACTATTGATGATCTCCTCTTATGCCAGTGAAAATATATATCAGGGTCATGAGTGTAGGGAATTTTGATCTTAATTGTAATTCATATCTAGTTCAAGTCCGTGACAATAGAATTTCAATTGAGTAGGACAATCCATGTTGAGGTTAGTCTGGCGTAACCAGACCCTTCACCTCACCGCTACACGGAGAAAGGGTCTTGGAAATCATAGTCTCCTAGGCAGCCCTAGCTGAAATGAGTGGGCTCTTACCACAAGTGTACATAACGGATCCCACATTCCTGAAATATCAAAATGTTGGTGATTGCTGCACCTACACAAAATACTCTGTGGTTGTGTTCGGGTCAGCGCCTCCTCCAAACTGTGGACGCCGTAAATGTAATTAGATGTCACTACCACATTCTTCCAGAACAGTCAAGGTGCATGATTGTCCCCAGACCCTTTCTCCGTGTTACAGCTAAGTAAAGGTTCTTTCTATGCCAGACTATGTTGAGTTAGCTAGGGCGAGGCAAAGTACAAATTAGATCAGAAGACTAACTTGAGACAGTCAATCATAAAAAAAGTAGAGAGCTAGCAATGAGAAAAAGGTTATATGTGTGATGAACATGGAACTTAGCAAACCATATGACAGTCACTCACAAAATTCACACAATACACATAGCTAGTACTTCTAAACCTACCTAGTCTAGATTCTGCCTACCGGGTCCCCAGCAAAAATACAGTACTATAAGAACACAGGTACGTACATCTCGTCTTCACTCCCAACTCGACTGAATCTCACGCCGCGTCGTAGGCTCACTTCCTTATCTTCGGTTAAAGTATCTCACCTAAACAAACCACACCTTTTCCTTATTTGAGAAGTCCTTTTTTTTTTTTTTTTTTTTTTTTTTTTTTGTGAGATCTTTACCCAACCGTTAATGTGGCTACCGGGAATTTTATCTAAGCAAGTTGATTTTATTCCATAGTGGAGTTCACCTGAGACTGATCTTTCTAACTGGATTTAGACAAGCCATCTTCAGATGCAGCAGAAAGTGTGTAGTACTGGCAAGCACTTTTTTTTTTAACCAGACTCATCCCTTGAGGATATTTTGCATTTGCTATTTATTTTACATTATATTTGTCGTTAAAATTTAATATTGTTTGACTGTGCAAGTAATATTTTCAAAATATTGACAAATAATAATAATAGAGCTTTTCAAAGGAATACTAGGTCTCCTAAAAAATTCATATTTGGTTTTATGAGCATAAGAATAGAATAATAGGTATAAAATTGGAATAATTTATCAAGGCCTATGTTAATCATAGTGTGCAAGAGCAATCGTACATCTACATGTAACCCAGACAATATTTTCATTAAATTTTTTATAGTGACAAACTATCCAAGTAGAATTTAAGTTTTTCCTTTGTCTTTGTGAAAAACTTCATTTTAAAAATGAGTATTTCACTATTATAGCTAGTTAAAGCTAGTTGTTACTTTGTCTTTCTATTATTAATTTATTGTTGTTATAATAATAATAATAATAATAATAATAATAATAATAATAATAATAATAATAATAATAATAATAAGTTTCTGAGTTGAGTGCAAAATTATTTATTTTTTGCACATGACACCAAACTTTTCTCAGTGCTGTGCTGCATTATCAGCCCTAGCACTCTTGATGTGGTTATAGCCAATTGGCTATAAGCAAATATTGTAAAACATAAAATGTGGTATGATGCAAAACAAATCATTAAAACTATACACTATTAGCTAATGTGAAGGTAAAGTCATAGCTAGCTATATGACATAGCATAGAATTTTTCCATAGCAGTTACTAATGCATCAACTCCTTGTGTCTAAATTTGATGCATATTATAGAACTGCTAATAGTGGAATCTCTTCAAGGCATATAGCTACAGTTGGATGACAGGAATGCATCAACTGAACATTCTTTATTGTTAGTTCTTTATTGGGTGACATACAAAGTAAAAACAAATCAAACACAGATAATTTCGTTGTTGTTCTTGGAACTACATTGGGTAATTTGAATGATACTGGTGGGATTAGTGATGTGAAATAATTGTAGCTATTTAGTTCCTAAAGCAGTAGAATTTACAGGTGTGAAATGTTTCTAGTGATGTCTCCAGCCAGAGGAGAACGCACTGGTGCAAAGTCATGCAGCTCAGGAGCAGCGTCAAGTTCACCAATGAAAACCAGACAGGAGTATAGTACGGAGAGCAGACTCAAGTTTGGTAGATAGCTAGCGGTGATGTTTATTTTAAAAAGGAAATCAGTACATGTAAGTGCATCATTGTATTACATCTTTGACAGATGAAATATTAATCACTAAATCCTGAGCTTCAATATGCCCGGCCACATAAACTTTCCTGTAATTCTTGACTATTCCTTAATACCTGACATTAGATTCTCATAACAAAATCTATTAATTCCATACTTCTCAACAACATGGTTTCATATCATCATAAGGATCCTGCATTTTAGTATTTTTATTGATAATCCAATTCAAAAATTATGACACACAGTATGAGAAAACAGTCCGGTTGAAATAAAGGTAGCAATGTAAAATATTTTACAGAAATAGTTGTGCTCATGTAAAATGTCTTTATACAAAATGGTTATATCCACTCTACTATACAGTACTGGGCTAGCCATTGGCCATTACATGACAAAATAAACTGAGTAGCTCTATAGTGATGTATTGAAATCTTAAAGTTTATTAACAATAGCTACGTTGTTCAATTTCAATGTGACCAGTGAATTCAGGAGTGTCTTTTTTACATTAGCTACCATAAAACTACAACCCTCTATTTCTCACTTTGAACTTTGTAGCTTTGTTTCTATCCTCACATTGTTGCTAGCAACTTAATGGAACACAGCTTGAACTAAATCAATAGCCTTCACTCTCCACTTTTATAGAGTCTTCTTTCTTCCTAACCTATCGCCCCCACGGACGATTTGTGGTGGTTAGCTCAGAATCTACCCCGGGGTGGGACCCAATTTGCTAGGCTTCATTTCAAGGTAAAGTTGAAATTGTTATTGCCTTAACATTGTAATTGTGTGTTTATAGGCGTTGATTTTAAGAATAAAATTATTATGGCCAGCAATATTTTGAGTGAAGTGGAAAGTCTTTTGAAACTTCTGGATTCTGTAGAGGAGAGTATTCGCAGTAATCCATCTCCATTGAAAAGCCAGTCAGTAGGAGTGCGCTTAGCTAGCCGTCTACGCCAAGAGAGTGCAATTCAGTCGAAATCGAAGACGATGACGACTTCGATCAACCCGCCCATCGACCTCCTGTGAAAAGAGAACGCCCTCCAAGTTTGGACTCTGAAACCAAGACCGAATCTGATTTAGATGTAGAAGAAGAAAGTGTTGGAGTAAAGAGTGAAGACCCTGTTCCGTCGCCTGCCATTGTGCCTACACTGAATTCTTCTGCTTCTGCACCAACTCTGCCACCTCCTCAGCCTCCACCACCTCCAATGCAAAGCTCTCAATCCGCCAGTTTGCCCCCTATAGGAAATAGGTTTGCTCAACAGGAGCCCCCACGTCTGGATGAGCATGCCAAAAGGCATCGCCAGGAAGCGGAGGAAATGGCCCGCAAACTCGAAAAGCGGCCAAATTATTCCTGTGGAGTAAATTATTCAGGTGATGAAGAAGAAAAGAGGTTTAGTGATGGCTTCAAAAATGATATAAAAGTGCACTTGCCTTCTTTAAAAAATCACAAATTAATATTTCATTACATGGCCTGGGCTACCAGAGAGAGGCTGGAGTGTGACCATTGCAGAAAGTGTACTAACAAATTCAGATAAATTACGTACTGCTTACAATTGTGGACACTTTTTTGGTTTGAATATGAAATGAATCAATAGGTATCTATTGTGTCAACCTATTACATGTCTATAGATTATAATGATAAAGGATGATGGTGTGCGTGAATAACCTCAAGCGGTTCAGGGTTTTTCCCGGGTTATTTCCGAATGTACCCACGAGAGATAACCTACCACATCACCTGTGCTTAGCCAGGCGGCATTTACCAAATGCAGGTTGGGCGTAGTGATTAAACATGAGGTTTGTAATAAAGAAAAATATGGCTAGCTAGCATGGTAATAGATGTATGAGGTCACATTTTAGTAGCCCCTTAGGTCCTATAACCCTGCTCGAACATTACATAGTCTGGCGTAGCCTGACTCTCTACCGACCGCTTCGCTGGGAAAGCGGACGGTAAAGGGTCTCACTATGCCAGACTGTAGACACGCCCACTTCCTTGTTCCTCCTACACAATTAGTAAGAGTTCATTAGAGTGACTTCTGACATGGCGGCTTCAAATATTGTCAGTAAGGTTGAGAAAGTATTGCATCTTCTAGAAATAATTGAGCGAGGTATAAGGACAGATGCTAGTCCATTGAAAAGTTCCCTAAAGGGAGAACGCTTCGTTACTCGTTTACGCGAAGTTGCTAGTCTTGTGGAAAGAAAGTGTAATTCAGTGGCAATCAAAGAAGACAACACTGAACAAAGCAAGGGATTTTTCGAAGCGCCTCTACTGGAAAGTGTAGACCTGGTATCTAACGACTCAGCGACAGACCGCGATTCTGACGAATGTAGCGAAGAATCAGTAGAATTGGACGGGCCACTGCACCCGCCCAGGCGACGTACTCCTACTCGTTCAACAACTTCAGCTACATCTCAACAGCATCCCAGTTTATCGTCTCAGTCACAGCCAAATGTAGTACAAAGTCCCTTGTTACCCGACATAAGCATGAGGTTTAAGAAAAGATCGTTTGTCTTAGACGAGCATGCTAGACGTCACAGCCGAGAAGCCAAGGAACTAGCCCGCCTACTGGAAAAGCAGCAGAGTTTCAGCTGTGGTGTTGGCTACACAGGGAATGAAAAGGAAAAGGAATTTAGTGATGGTATCAAGAGAGATATAAGGGATCACTTACCACATTTAAAAAATCACAAAGTCTTGTTTTATTATATGGCTTTGGCTACCAGAGAGAGACTGGAGTGTGACCATTGTAGAAAATGCAAGAACAAAATAGATTTACTTTGACTTTCCTCTTTTTAGATTAAGTACTAGTTTATATAACATAGTAGCTGTACCTAGCTCAGAGCTACATTTACAGTACCTAAGCACATAGCTATTGATTGTATAGATATTATACCAATTTATACCAAACAATTCATTTTTAATGCCAACATGTTTCAGCAGACTGCTTCTGCCATCATCAGGGCTGATTTATAAAAATCAAAAAACAAAATGCTATAATTAGCCTAGTCTCGTGTAGCCAGACCCTTTACCAAGGTTGATTCTTGTTTATTTATGTGAGTGGCCTCTAGCTGCTCTCAATACTAAAGGGGAAAGCTCCATTCCCGAGTCCCTATTCATGGTTAAGTTGTTGGGTGACATATTTATGTAGATGGCTTCTTTTACTTTTCTCTCAACCATGCCTTGTGAAAAATCCAAAAGTTTTACTTGATTCCAATGAATCACATGACTCCCTTCTTGCCATACATGTTCTGCCAGTGGTGATTTGGTGAAATATCCATGTTCACAGGCTGATTTATTTTCTTTAATTCTAATGCCTAGCGCTCTTCCTGATTCACCTATATTTGATTATAATATTATATATATTTGATTCACCTGTATAGATATTTCTACAAATTTGAGATGCCAACCATTGTAGTTTTTACATAGCTACAATCCTTAAAGCAAATTCATTGAACTGTATGTGCACATTTGAGGCCTTCTAATTGCTAAGAAAGGCTGTTGAGGAAGATACACTTAAACTGAACAGCACCCTCTACCGCAAGACAATAACGTCAAATATGTTAAGTGATAAATATTTGTTTGTTGCAAGAATAAGTTCATCAAACAATACATGGTATCTATTTAATAGTTATGAATAGTACTCAGTGACTCGATTCAGTGACAATGATTGATGTTGTCTCCACCTTTCCTGGCCAATGAAGACTTCCTCGGAAGAGATCCTTTCCTTTTTTCATTAGCGTGAGTGCATGATGGAGAATCTGACCCACTGTAGCCCAAGACGTACTGATCATAAAAGCACACTTTTCTCTTTTTCCCATCGTCTTTTCCTACCAGCTGGTCTATCTCCACCAACTCGTTGGTTCCCACTTCTCCAGGAAGATTAACACTGTTGTTGTTTTTCTTTACATTATTTCCAGGAGAGAATTCCACTAAAGAGGGCACACTGGTGGAAGTTTCCAGTTTTTTGCTTGGTACAAACTCCAGTTGGCCTCTCTTCTCCAAAATGGAAGAATGCTTTGCAGTGGAAGGGACAAACGACAAGCCTGATGGAGTATTAACAATTGATGACTTCTTCACTGTCTCCATTGCTAACGCAGCCAAGCTGGGAACAAATTGTACGGCTGAATTTACTTCAAATATGCCACGGTAAACGCCAGTAGGTCCGAATCCAATGTAACCATACTTGGTCTTAGGGCTGACAGGTTTGTTCGAGTCACTACATGGAGGCTTGCAAAGATTGGGAACATTAGAACCTCTTGACTTAGCTTCAGTTGTATTGGATTCATCCAGTTTGTTTAAAGCTGTATCTATGGTAGCCATGCCTGGGAGCTCAATGAGATCTTGAGGAGGGTTAAGATGTGGTAGTCGTATAAGTTCAGGAGATTTGGTATAAGGAAAATTCTGTGCAGAAGAGAAAGTGGTATTCGAGATAGTATTGCCCTGACTGTTGGACCAATCTGTGCTTAGGACTTCTTGGACAGTAATAGATAAAGAATTTGAAGATTGACTTGGAGATTTCTGACAGACTTCATCAGTTTTCTTAACTGTGTTTTTGGGCTGGAGGGCAGGCGGGGCAGTACGAGCACGAGACATTGGCTGGACAAAATAGGGACTTTTTACAATACTGCATTCTGAGAGGGCCATAGGGTGAACTTTATTTGATTTACGGTGAATTCTGGAATTAATAATCATAATAATAATAATAATAATAATAATAATAATAATAATAATACTCATGTAATGTTCATTAGAAATGACTAAATAAAAGTGAACAAATTTTTATTAATTGCTCTTTGTGCAATTCATTTAATCTTCTCAAATATTGCGTATAAAAACTCTTCCCTTACACTAAATTTATATAATTTACTAAAGGAAATGTTATTTAATTAAATGCTGGTGATAGATAGACAGTTAACAAGTAGCTTTAGCTATTGCTGTACCTCTTAAAATGCCTCCTGGGCTGAAACTTTGATTTAACACTTTCAAGTGACTCCATTGCCACAAGTTTGACTTTCCTTTTTCTGTATTTACCATACATCAAAAATCCAAGCAAGAAAGCGAACACACAGGCAACAAGTCCAGAAAATATCACGAGAAGTCTGACGTAGAGAGGGTGGGGGTCATTATGAGCAATTAGTTCATTTACTTTTTCACTTGTTGCATCTCCTATTATAGAATAGGAACTGAATGAAGTAACTGTGAATTATTTTGGGTACTTTCTACTTACTTGGCTGGTATTGAACCTTGTGGAAGTTGAAGATATGTCCCTGTTGTTGAGTCATGTTTCCTATACAAATATAAA
>WLWI01003462.1_pt1 | contig 13532 bp, 5 predicted proteins | sample 6701501 | NCBI WGS metagenome assembly WLWI01 (sample SAMN12718690, study PRJNA515312) | sponge metagenome | isolation source: marine sponge | host: Mycale hentscheli | place: New Zealand: South Island, Marlborough, Capsize Point | collected 2014-11-01
TTAACAGAGGTTTGATTTGGAGTGAAATTAGCTCTCAGTATCTCCAGCTGAGTTCTTAATAATTCATAATTAAAATCAGTCGTATAGAAATTAGCCACACACTTTAACTCAGCTTCATAATCCAGTCTTGAAATGCTTTTAGAATAAGATTTTGAACATTATGAAAAACATTATAACCAGGCCGATTAAATCGATCAGTAATAGAAGTGGTGATGAGATCCAATGCTTCAAAGTTATTGTTTTTCTTTGTAGATATTAATCGTGTATCGAAGCCATTGGCGTTTGAAGGCAATCATTCCAGTTTTTGCCAAGCGTCTATTGAAAACTGGATAAATCGATACAGCTATTGTAATGGTGATAGATTTTGATAAGTCTTGACAGTAGTATAAAGATATTGAAACATCTAAAGTGAGTATAGTACCACGTAGCAAATACTAAAAATTCGGAAACGAGCGTAGCATCGACACTTAGCTAGCTGGTGTATTTTTTCCCGCATAAATGTCCATCTGTGTCATTAGATAAAACATCTAAATAAAAGGTTGGGGCCCTGGCCTAGCGCGCTCCAAGTGGTTACAGAGTTTCCAGCAGAAACATCCAGTGTGTCAAACGTGTTCTGTACACTGCGACCAACTGTGTGACACCCCAAGGATGTCTCAAAAGAATTTTTAGACTCTGCAAATGTCTGTACATGATACATATTGGTACGCTGCTATAAATAACAGTAAAGGTAGCTTATAACATGGTATATTATATACTGGCATAGGAAGACGATTGGGTATAGGAATGTCCCCATGACACTTGAACTAAACCATACCCATTAAAATATCTACTATACATTAAGTTTTAAGTACCATAGCATTATAATTATGTTTATGAGTGATAGCTGGTTAATTCAACTATCATTTCAGCACAAATAGTGAGCTAGGTAACCCAGCTATATGATTTTTTTTATCATAGCTACACCTCAGTAGAAAGCTAAGTAGAACACTGCAAGAGCTTTGTTGTAGTTTCTCACCACCAGTTTATTGGAAGCCCAAATTTAGTGTTTAGCACCATACTGAAGTTGAAATTTCAGATGGGTAGGAGCAAGTTAATGGAATAGGGGAGGGTGGGGGTGGGGGACAGAGTTAATAGCGGCATTCATAGTATAACTGATATTAGGACGTTGACAGCTAATTTTTTTTTAGCTTTTCTACTTGTACTGTGGTCCAGAGAACAAAATACTAAGAAATAATATATTTTGAAGTCATTCTCAACTACTATCACTTCCATGTCAAAATAAGCTGATTTTTAATCCCGAATATACTTATTACTTTTACTGTTGTTCTTTATGTATTTAGCAGCAACTTGTTTTGTTAATTGTAGCAGTATAATTGTTTTTCATTAGTCTTACCTTCATTCTCAATGAAATGATAATATTTTTAAAATAGCATTATGAGCCATGTGTGGTGGTGCATGAAGTAAAAGTCCTGCACTTGAGTCTTATAACTAGAAGTGAGAAACTATTTAGGGTTTGGTTCAATTCTATGCACACATACTAAATTAATTGCGAAAGAGAGTTAGCTAATACTAAGTGACATCAACATTAATATTTTAGCCCCCGAAATAGTGTTAGAAAAGCTAACAGAGCAACCCTACAACTCACTTTCTCACTTTTCATTTTTTTGATACTTATTTATAGCACATGTGACATAATTGGCAATAAGCTCAACATTTTCTAATTATAAGAATATATACAAAAGAATTAGCTACTATCATTGAACAACAACAAGCAAACAGACAACAACATGCGGTGGAGTTTGTTATTTCAGCACCTGCTGTAACAAGTTAAATAAGTAGTTATTAGAACATTTTTTTCTGAAAATTAATGTCAACAAAAGATATCCTAATTGATCAACAATCGTGGTGATCCACACTCGGTAGAGACGCGCAATGACAATTGGTATCAGTACACTTCTAGCCTGGATTACTAAAGAGTATCCAATAGAGAAGATGGGGCAACGGGTTATGCTGACAGGCAATTTGGGAGGAATATAGAGAAAATTTTCAACCAGAGCTAAAGTGCCTGGGGGTATACTTCGTGAGCGAGATACTGACAGATTAATTTTAGAAGATGTTTTGGTTCGGCCAATTGTTCCAAAGTTGAAAGCTATTACTCTTGATATTGAAGCATGTATATAAATGTTTTTGTTGGATTGATTGTCAACTTTCAAGGTGAGAGGTATAGCTTCTTCTGCAACGTACCCAGAGCGTGGAAGACTGCAGTTAATTTAAATTTGTCCGAAATTGAAGCAGCCACATAACGTGAGCCTGCTGTCGAGTTCTTTATTTTTGGGATGAATACACAGCCTGGGAATAAATCTTACATCAAGAGTGACTTTAGAACAGAGGTTAAACTTAATAATATTGAACTTTGGGTAATTGTTGTCTGCATTTGGTAAATTACTTTACCAGCAACACTTCTGAAAGAAGGTGGCGCTTCATATGGAAGTTGAAAGCTGAAAGAGAAACTGTGTGTTCCAGCTGGAAGATATCCAGTTGAAGATTTCTCTGTAGACCACAGGACGCAATCTTGTTCCATAGATCTCACGGTATTTTGGAAGGTAGTAAGTATACTGCATGTACACACTAGATTCTGTCCATCTCACTCGAGAAAATCCTAAAATAGATATAGTTTTCACAGTTGAGCCTGGGTAATAATACTGTTCATCAAGAAAAATCTTTATAGGTTTCACTATCGTAAGCACCAGACTAGACTCAACGCTACTATAGACGGCTGAATGCTTGAATAGATCTTTTAGTACAACTTCTAATGAGACGTTTCCTCCTGCGTTGATCATGCGCTAGTTCGTAGTTTTTGTGATATGCTAATTCTCGGTACGTGTGGTGCTTCGTATGAATTAATTCTAGTATATACCTTAGCTAAGGGAGAAGGAAGAGGGGGGGGTGCAGGAGCGCACTTGCCCCCCAAATTTATTGCATATACATTGACCCACAAACTCCGTGCAATTTGCAAAATGAATAAAAATAAGCTATAAACAGAGGATTTCCATCATTAAGTATGTAAAGCAAAACGAGTAAGTTTTCTGAAACAAAAATATAGCCATGGGCGTAAGTTGTTAAACAATGAGATGTCCTTTACCGAACAGCTCCGCTGATGACAACTCCATCAGACAGGATTGCTTGGAACTTGACTATGTGCAAATCACACTAACAGACTCTGACCTCAACTCTCTTCAACTGTTTGAAGACTTGGCTGTCAGCAATGACACCACCTTCCTGAGGTTCTTGAACACCACAGCTGGGTGAACAGGTGATTCAAGTTAATTACCCTTTTTTCTTTTCAAATAAACTAGCAGTGGTTCCCATTTAAGTCGGCAAAGCCAGTTAAGGGTCAAGGTTAAAATAAAGAACTATAGCTATATTGAGTTAATAATTGACATTTAAGTAAAATAGCAAATCATTGGTTTTAATAAGACTGTTGAAACTTCAAAATTCATTTCTAGTGCACTGCTGACTATATGTGCCATCTGCCCAGACATCTTTTGCAGATTCTTTCTAAAGTCATGCCTCCTGATAGAGGCAGTTTGTGTTGCAGATTTGTCAGAAGGCAGAAATTTCCAGAAATATATTTGCAATTATCTCCAGTTTGCATTATCTAACAAGTCACTAGCATTTGAGTCTTCTGAAGTAATACAATTAGCTATAGTTGTTTATGTTGATTTAGTGCTACAGTTATAGTTTTTTACTAGATTTTATTGACGTATATAAATCAGAGCTTTTTCTAATTTTGTTATAATTATTTATAGTGACAGTTTTCTAATTCAATAGTTATTTTTAGTTTAGTATTTTATCAAAGTCATAGCTATAGTATTTTACTTAAATTATATAGTTAGCTATTGGCAGTTATAGAATTTTAAACTATAGCTAAACCATTAAAAACTTATGTATTCTATATCAAAACAAAAGCTACCATTGTGTTAGAGTCATTATTATTTTTTAACTCTAGTGTTGGACAAGATAGCGTAGTTCATGATATACATGTTTGTCAAAGTAATGTTAGTAATTTATGATGAATTAATGGGTATGACAGTAATAATTCATGCATTATACACGGATATATCAGCAGTTAGGGCAATACCATGAAATATTTTTGATATTAGCAGGAATGTCCACACACTCCTCATGATATTCCTTGCATTTATCACATTGGGCTATATTGCCACTTTCAGGTTGTCTGCATTGGGAATATATGGGAAATATAATATTCCCAATAAAAAAACTCACACAGATACTTTTAGCTGCATGATAGCTAACACTCTATATTAACTTCTAGAAGAGAATGGCAAGACTCAATCACTCTGTCACATTGTTCTCGTGATCTTGGTACTTGTTTCCAATCATCATTCCCCTTAAAAAGGTAGAACAAAAGTCCCCCGTTAATTTTGTAGTTTTCCTTACATTTTCTTTTCAAATTTCTCTACTGGTCCTTGGAGTAACCGGTAGGGCACTGCTGGCATGAAGATATGCATAAACTTCTTCATACTCCCCCTCATCTGCCTTTAAATAATCAAAGCTGTACACGCGGAGTGCATGGAGAGGTGGGCTTACAACACTAGAGATGTCACTCCACTCTAGCGTCAGTTGACCCGGTATAGTGCGGCGGGGGGAGTCGTGACACCAAGGGTCTTTCTACACTCGGACACCAGGCTCCTACTTTGGTTTGGGACGGTTATCAGTACTAATTCCTGGAACCCTTGGTTTAACTACTAGTGATGTGCTTGAGCACAAATGGCGAGCTAGCCTAAAACTACACAATTGTTATATGATTATTTAAACTTCTAACACTCAAAGCTACTAAAAATATGGTCGAGTTTTTTATTACGTTTATACGTAAAGGCATTTCAATGCCATAGTAACTCCTCCCCGCAACTGTTTGAATTGAAAAAAATTTTTTAAATGTTATCTTTGTGATATGCTTGAGCTAAGTAGTAGGTAAAACGCACAATACTTGCACACAACTGGACACACCTACACAAGACTTACCTTCATGGTTCTAGTGGACAATGAGATTTCCCGCCGCCACAAACTCGAAAAGAAATAGAATTCCGGTATGCTTTCAAGTTTTAACAGCACCCGCAAAAGAATTCAAAACGATAAACAATTCAATATCTAGGGTGATACAGGTAATGATCGAATGATGATATTTTTGTGTTAGTTCGGTGGTCGACCACCGAACTAACACAAAAATATGTGAAGGTCAAAGTACAAATGGCATACATACGTCCCAACATAATATACAAACTAGTGGTGTGCTTGAGCACAAATGGCGAGCGAGCCTGATAGTTAGGTAACATAAAATGTTACTATGTTTTAGCTTACTTCATGCAAACACTATCATAGCAGTTATGATATTTTATTTCAGCAAACAAATACAAAATCACTCTCCTGATTAATGGTAACGCTTGTAGTATCAAACATCAACCATTCTGATAATCTCAATTACCAGTAACTGAAAAATAAACCAGTGGTAGTATTAACCAACAAATATGCTAGCCTCAATTTCATATTGATAACTTCTGTAGTATCAAATTGAAGTTACTTTGACTATCTGAATTACCTCAAATTCTTGACGACAAGCTCTCAGCTACAAAAACAAAAGACAATCAATTTTAGCACACAAATATATCAAATTACTTTCTTACCTCATTTTCTTGAACAGTGGTAACATTTGTAGTACCAAATTTGAGCCATTCTGACTGTTTGTATTTACCAGTCACTGTTGACAACAAGCTCTTAGCTACAAAAAAGAAAGCCCAAGAGTTATTTTGCATATTTAGCTAACAAATATGGAATTACGTACTTACCTCAGCTCCCCTCGAGTAGTAGTAACTTCTTTATCATTAATACTACTGCATTGTGACTACCAATTGCTCTTGACAACCAACAATCTGCACTCCGTATCCCCCCTAAAACGGCGAAGTTTTGAAATTAAGTCTGGAAAAAGGTCTTCAATGCCATAGTAACCGATCGAATCAACTTTTTGTTTCTTGAAAAGAATATTTTTTTAATGCTGTAGTTTCAGAATAAACTGGGGTCAAGCCTAAAAAGCCGTGTTTTTAGGAGAAAAAAGTTTCCCGCACGCGCGTTTAAAGGGCATGCGTACCACCATCTATCCATCCATACATATTACATACTAGTGGTCTGCTTGAGCACAAATGGCGAGCGAGCCTGATAGTTAGGTAGCATAAAAATACTATGTGTTTTAGCTTAGTTCATGCAAACACTATAATAGCAGTTATGACCTTTTATTTCAGCAAACAAATACTCCTACCTGATTTGCTAACTTTTGTAGTATCAAACATCTGCCACTCTGATAATCTCAATTACCAGTAACTCTTGAACAAACTCTCAGCTATGATTAAAAAAATAAACCAATGTTATTATTTGTAATTTTAGCCAACAAATATGGAATTACTACTAACCTCAATTTCCTGAGTATTGATTACTTTTGTAGTATCAAATTCAAGTTACTTAGACTGTCTGAATTACCGTGAATTCTTGACAACAAGCTCTCAGCTACAAATACAAAAGACAATCAATTTTAGCACAAAAATAACAAAATTACTTTCTTACCTCATTTTCTTGAGCAGTGGTAACTTTTATTGTACCAAATTTGAGCCAATCTGACTATTTGAATTTACCAGTCACTGTTGATAAGCTCTTAGCTACAAAACAGTAAGGCCTGAGTTAATTTTGCATATTTAGCTAACAAATATGGAATTGCGTACTTACCTCAGCTTCACTCTAGAAGTAATAGCTTCCTTAGGATTAATACTAATACTATGGCATTCTGACTACCAATGGCTCTTGACAACCAACAATCGGCACTCCTTATCCCCCGGCGAAGTTTTAAAATTAAGTCTGGAAAAGGGTCTTCAATACCATAGTAACCTGTCGAATCAAACATTTTGTTTCTTGAAAAGCAAGCATTTTCGCAGAAATTTTCTCACACTTCTGCGCTTAAGTACAAAGTAAGGCTTGCTTAAAGCCGTGTTTTTTGGAGGAAAAAGTCCCCTCCCGCGCGTGCTTAAAGTGCATCCGTACCATATTTTGCATTATCCACCCATAATACTGTCTCGCTTGCTCTGCTCGCTCGTCAACTAGTGGTGTGCTTGTGCACAAATAATAGAGAGAGCCTGCCTAGTAGGGCCTTCCAGACTATGCTCGAAATTTTTAGAATTTTTTTTTACTTCAAAGAATGTGTTTTTATTATAGTATATTATTATTCTATAAATTTTCTTATTATTCTCTTATTACGAACTAGTATTGACTGCAGTCCATGGTACAACATGAAATGAACGAGTAAAAAAATCCGTCTCTCTTACTGCTATACTGAATTACTCAATATAGAGTATTCACTATTATTGTTATCTACTCTTAGTGAAAACTTGGAATATCCCAGTAAAAATGTTCAAATAATGAAGAACACATACTCTGCTACAGCTGAACAAAGTTTGAGAAACCCGTTTAGCATAATTCTCTAGATGACTTGCGGACTCTGAGCCTGGGCTGACAGCTCTTCCAGTATTTCAAACTTTTTTTTATTTTTGGAAGTACAATAACAAGGTGGCCAACACAAACCCAGCTGCTTTAATCAAGTCATAAAGATCTACCTTATAACCACCTTTCTAAATGTTTATGTCCTTGCTGTATACAATAAGTAAAAGAGAGAAAAAGGTCACTATAAGTAAGTATTATATGAACTAATTATTCTCATTTTCCCTTTATTATTCTCATAAATACCTTATTATTCTAAAATTATTCCACTATGCTATTTCATTTATATTATTCCAGCTAGTTAAGTTACATAAAACTATGGTATTGTAACAATATATTTTAGCTTAGTTCTTACAAAACAGTATATTATAGCAGTTTACCAATTATTTCAGCAAACAAATAAAAAAATTACTTCTTACCTTAATTTCCTGAGTAATGGTAACTTTTCTGTAGTGTCAAATTTAAGCCATTCTGACTACCTATCAGTAACCCTTGAACAAGCTCTCAGCTACAAAAACGTCGAACAAGCGAACAAATACAAAAATACCACCTTACCTCATTTTTGTCAGTAAGTAGTAGTAATCTGTAATATTAAATTTAAGCCATTCTGAATATCTTAATTACCAGTAACTCTTAAAACAAGCTCTCTGCTACAATAAAAAAAAAAAATTCAAGAGCTATTTTTGTAATTTTAACTAACAAAATAGAATTACGTACTTACTCTTCAGTTTCCCCCAAGGAGAGTGGTGGCTGTTATAGTGTTAACATTAAGCCTTCTGACTACCTCAATTACCAGTAACTGGCAAACAAGCTCTCAGCTCTACCAAAAAAATAATAGCCACGAGTTATTTTTGTAATTTTAGCTAACAAAATATGAAACTACGTTCTTACCTCAGCTTCTCCCAAGTAATGGTGGCTTCCTTAGTTGTAATATCTAGTTTTTTTTTTGCTAACAGTGGCACTTGACAACCAACAAGCAGCATTTAGCAGCCCAGAAAATCACGAAGTTTTGAAATTAGGTCTGGTAAAGGGTTTTCAAATGTCGTAGTAATATAGTCGCAGCAACTTTTTGGGACTTGAAAAACAAGCTTTTCGCAGGAATTATCTCACAATTTGGAACCCAAGTTTCAAGTTATGCTTAATGCTGTTGTATCAGAAGAATGTGGGGTCATGCCTAAAAAGCAGTATTTAGTTATACGAAATTAAGATGACTTCACTTTGGACAATTCTTTTGCTCCTGTGTCTTATTTGTAACGTGCTGCAAAGTCGTAAGTTTTCAAGCAACACCCAGTGCATTGACTATTATTTACCTTGCCTAGCCAGTTAGTTTTAATTTTCTCAATGTAAGCTTAAATTAGAGCACGTTTTCTATCTATGTAAGTTAATACAAGAGTGAATTCAGTTAGAGTGTTACATCATATCTAGTACCAAGCCCACTGTTTAAAATTGAATGCTAAGGGTGTTGTTACAACATAGTTAATTGGGAAAATGTCGGTTTGTGGGTGCTATATTCTTCACCACTGCTACTACTACCTCAACCCCCCCCCCTCCCCACCTCTACCTTCTCTCTACCTTCCACCTTTCAGAGGAAGTAACATCAATCTGTGAACCTCCTAGTAATATAACTATTTAGTCTCACCCCCAGACAGTATTATTGATACCAGTGAGTGAATCTATTAGACAACTCAATTTACATTACTACGTAATCCAAATTTGCATAATTGAATTTTGTGGCTAGCTATTATATTTTAAGTTTGGGAATATACATTGTCAGCAAATTTTTTTAGAAACTCAATTAGACAGGTCTTGTGGGTTTTAAGGTCAAAGTTTACTCATATGAGAACAATTTCTCTCAAGTGTAACCAACTATTGTCTATTTGTTGATGTCTGAATAAGTTTGGCAACAGCTTCAGTTCTTTCTGGTATATACCTCTGTATTTGTATCTGTGAGTTTATTTGTACCAAAATGCATTACAAGCTGTAGCTATTTGGTTAAAAAAATAATAATATGTACAGCAAAAACAAAATGCAGTGTCAATTGATGTGCAAATCTATCATGTTGACTGCTTGCAATTGAATGAGTGAGATTTAATGATAGTGAATATGTAGGGGCAAGGGAGGAGGGATGGGCTGTGAAGTCGAATGATTCCAATGGTTATCCAACTCATCATGACCCAATGGCCTCGCCAGACTATATAGCCTCCCCATACCCAATAGTCCCCTTTCAGATGTGTTCTCCTGGCATAGATCTACCTGCGAATCAAGAAAATAAATTGACAAGTAACGGGTCTGCCTCTGATCAGCCAGAAGATGCTTATATAGCTATGGATAGGGTGGGAACACCTTCTAAGCAACAGCACCTCAGTGCAATCTCAGGTGGCAACCCAAGCAAGGGGGAATACAGGCTCTCCATCTGTTAACTGAAGTAAAGGACTAAATTAAGGAGCAATCACTTTTGTTCCAATGGAGTGACCTCATCAATACATCATACACCTCTTTCGCACCTGTTTGTTTTACTGTTGTATGTATTGTAATAGTTCTTGGTAGTTTCAGTCAGTATTCATTGGTTGTCTTTATAAATGTGACTGTCTACAGGAAAATCAGGCACAACGCGGCACCCTTCGAAAATTTTTTTTTACACTTACAGAGTTGTCGGCTTCCAGATATTGAGCTCTCCAAGTTTTATTGTCGTAGCTTAAGTTCCCACTATAATAGACCTAACCGTTCCCTTCCGTCGGCTTGAAACAATACATTTTTAAGAAATCGATCGATCTTTTCTAGATATTTACGCACGCCGTGTTGTGCCCGGTTTTCCTGTAGACGGTTACATATAACAAGGAAATGTACAAACTACTTTATATTTACAGTAACTGCTAGCATATGACACATGCATAGGTGTTAGCAGTAAGTTGTTCTTGTTTGTCGGTCAATGTATCTTTAAATTGACGTTTGAACAATCTCACCATTGATCTTATCCAGTGCTCTATAAAACAAATATTAACTTTAAGCAAAACAAGGCAGCTAATGGCCACTATAATGCTTTATTCTTCATAATGTGAAACAACTTTCAGACATTGTGGCTTTAATATCTTATGAAATTCAAGTAACATCTGGATACCACCTGGTAGAGTGTTTGTTAATCATGTTGTGACTGTATTCCGTTGCATGTTCTACAACTGCTGAAGTATGTCCATTGTTCTAGTGCTCAAAGGCTATCACAATTCTAATCCTTGTTATTATTGCCACCAAAACATATTTCTGGTTTTTCATATTCTCTATAAACCCCAGGTCACCGATTTCAAACTCTCTTCTTCTGTTTGTAGCTTGTTAATCAATTGATAGCGATTTACTATACCTTTGTTTGATATTTCACTAATTGCATTTGAATATATATATGTATAGCTAGCTACACAGGCATTTGGCTGTACACCCCTGATAGCGTCTCACTTCATTGTACTCACTCACTTGCCAAAATATTAAGTTTCTGTACATCTAATGCCGTGATGAGCAAAACTTGGTGTGTGCTGTCAGCATCAGTGCTGTATGTTATTGCATGCAGCATTTCATGGACAGACAAGAAAGTTTTGATTACTCTAGAAAGTAAGCCTGAAAGTGTCTCCCTTAACAACTTTCAGTATTAGTTAATTGAACCCTTTAGGCTCTGTTAGTCCCAAACCAAAGCATTAATTGTTAATGTATATAATTTAATTCAATTCATTAGAATTACTTATTTTTTTAAAACTCTCAATAGGTTTCGGTTGTGTGAACAACATTAGCTATGACACAAACGGAGTACAAATATGTAGTTCAAAATCTTACTGGGAATTTACACATACCATTTAATGATTTTGATTCTCCAAATGACTTATGATGCTTAACTAGTTTCACACATGTATATTTTTTCAAATTGGGTCAGCATATAAATATTATTTAAAATAGCTACTGACAAATCTATATTATTGTTTATAAGCTAGCTTGCTAATTTATGTCATCCCAACTTCCATGGGCTTTAGAAATTACGATTGCCATTTTCACTGTAGTGGATGTTAACTTTAGTCTCGCTAACTTACACCCACAGAATTAATTGGTTAAATATTCATGTGCCTCATAACCTCTGTTATGTGCATACATAGTCATTGCATGAAATAAGGGGGTGTGGCAAGTAAGCTGTTTTATTTTTTGCCAGAATGAAGGTGCAATCTGTCTAATTCCAATTGGCTGAGCCACTAGCTAATGTATAAGAATACTTTAATTTACCAGGTAACCTATTTAATGTTTACAGTAGTTAACTATTATACACTGTGTGCAGTATCTTCTTGTAGTGATGAAGAAGCACTGAACATTACTACTTTTCAACATGATTGTCGGAATGTCACCCTCATATGTACTATCAATCCATCTTGCTGTACTAATGCTGGAGTCCAGTTCATCATAAACAATATTCTAAAAATTATTGAAGATCCCACACAGCACAACTTGATTGTGGACTCATTACAAGATGCCGCAAATGTCTCCTGTAGATGCAGACGGCCAGATAGATCATTCCACACTGCTTCAAAAGTCCTGTTTATTCCAACTCCATGTCCTTTGTCAACTTCTACAATGCTGGTGCCTCAAGAAAATACAAGTAAGCTCGGGCTGGTGTCTAAAATATTTTCAAGGCCAGAAAAGAGGGTATTTATTAGGTAGGATAAACTTAGAAAGTTTGTAGAAGCTTAGGTACAGGCTCATTGAAGACAATTTTGTAAATTGTAGAGACTTCAACTTAGAAAAAGCTGTAGTTTTTTTACAAGCCAAGTTTTGATTAGCCAATCGATCATTGATTTCCTAAAAGAAATAGAACCAATGTTGTGTCTATCGTAAATTAATGTTTTTATAGGAAATACATGATACTGAAATAGTTTTTTTTGTACTTTGTTCCTTTGTTGTTCTTTGTTTGTAATTTTGTTTGTTTTTGTTGTTATTTTTTTTATTTTAATTTAATTTAATTTTTTTTTTCTCTGTTTTTCTTTTATTTTTTTCTTTAGGCAGTCCATTCTACTACCTCAGCCTGTACTGGTTACTTTCCTTTGTGCTGTGAGCACCCTCACCTGTGACCTAAGTTGTATTTTGTACACACTCTCTCCACCTCATTCACTGTCAATTTAGATTAATCAACACTTTCTCACCTGACTCTTCTCTCTTGTCTTATTTTGTACCTTATATAAGCCACTCATTTTTTCGCTGATTCATTCTTGCACTAGAAGGTCCACAAGATCGATAATTATTATGCATACAATAAATCTGCCAAAGAAAGTCTGAGAACTGTAAGAGCTCAATATAACACATTCAGAGTAATATCAGGCATGTTTCTGTGACATATCATAATGAGGAGCCGATTCTCACTCTGCTATGGAATCAGATTGAGGGTGTGGTAAAGTAAGGCTATAGCTTCATATAAACTAATGATGTGCTTTACCCAGCTGAATCTATGCATATCATTTTAAAAATTAACTTATGATTCAGTCGTTCCCAACCGAAACAATTACATAAATTGTTGGTTCTCACCTCCAATTTTCTTTACACCAAGCATAGTGTTGGGCATCATACTCAATAGAAATTTGATAATGTGCTGCAATTGAAGTATTCTTGCCACTGAATTAGGTGCTCGTGAGAAAAAGCAGCTGCATGAACCCTACATACGCAATTATCAAAAATCTCAATTGAGTTACACTTGAGAGTGCTTCCCCTTGCTTTGCCAAGAACAACATTGTTTCATTCTAATTGGCGGAGCCTGAAATAAAATATTAAAATTTTTAGACAACTAATAATTATTATGTAGGTGTTCTTCACTGCTGAATATCTATACTGCTGTTTTGTGTGTGCAGCACCTGCTTGTAGTGATGGAGAAGCACTGAGCATTACTACTACTTTTCAACATGATTGTCAGCATGTCACCTTCAAATGTACTATTAATTCATCTTGCTGTTCTA
>WLWI01003463.1_pt1 | contig 13531 bp, 11 predicted proteins | sample 6701501 | NCBI WGS metagenome assembly WLWI01 (sample SAMN12718690, study PRJNA515312) | sponge metagenome | isolation source: marine sponge | host: Mycale hentscheli | place: New Zealand: South Island, Marlborough, Capsize Point | collected 2014-11-01
TTTTTTGTTCGGTGTTGTGGGTTTTTACAAACTTCCCTGGGTGCCCCTGTTTTTTATTTAAAAAATGGGTGCTATAAAAAATTTGGTCTCTCCTCCCCCAATGGGCCCCCCCCCCCCCCCCAAAGTATGCATTTGTGTGTTGCTGATATTTGTGGGTGTGTCTTGTGCTCTGTTGTTAGGTGATCCTGTGTTTTGAGCAGCGGTTCTGGGACAGTCATATTCACTTGTTTGGTCACGTGGCCACCTCCACAACGTCTCGGGGTGAACTCTTCATGTTCTGGCACCTCACCAGAGCTCCAGTCCTCATTGCATTGTTAGCAGGTAAAGGAGGATACTGAGCACAATCACTTTTATACACTTAGCAGCACATTGAGGAGTGTGGTTATATATATATATTTATTTATATGTATTAGTACCTGTTTCATAATTATTTTAGTGGTGTGCTTGAGCACAGATGGCGAGTGAGCCTCCTGAGTTTGGTTACATAAATTAATTTTAGCTTCTGACACTCCAGCTACTTAAAACAGTCGAGTTTTTATATTATGTATACATGATAAAGGAGTTTCAATACCATAGTAACCACTCGCCACCACTGTTTCACTTTAAAACCAACAACAACAGTCATTTCTAAGGCATTATCACACAATTTTAAATCTATATACTAAATAATAGATAGACAACGAAATTGAGGGATCTACCGCCCACAGAACCTTGAGGATTGTGGGCTGTACTGTCCCGAGCGTAGCGAGGACGATACAGCCCACAGTATTTACAGTATCTGACATTGATGAACAGCTTGTGAAGGATAAAACTTTAAAAATAACATGTGACCGGCTATGAGAAAATCGACCGTTGTGACAATAAATTAAAATAGAGTAAATGCGCGGTAAAGTCAATCTACCTCAATTTTTTTCAAAAAAAAATTGGGGGGGGGGGGGTTTTCTGAAATTTTTATTATCAAACAACCCCAGGTTAAAAATTTTGGCTGATTTGGGCGAAGGCTTCTTTGGGAAAAAAAAGAAAAGGTTTTTAGTTATGGGGGTCTATCGTTCGAATTGCACCCAGCTGCATTTGGAGAATACGGGTCGCCGTTTCTATGACAATACCCGCGGAAGCTTAAAGAATAAATGGCTGAAGGAATAATATCTTACAGCAAAAACTCTAGCTTACTGAGTATGACTAACAGCTGAAGCTTACCAACTTTTTTCACGAAGTCTTGGAGGAGCAGTAAGCCATAACTACGCACAAAAACTCGGGCGTGAGGTCGACCTTTCCCGTGGAAATCTTATTAACATTACGTAATTCTTTCGCAATAGTATAACGGTACGTGAGCAGAAATCACTCGTAAAATTTTAAACGCGATTTTCTCTTGAGTTTAATTTTTGTGATGGAGCTAACCGCGTGGCTTTCTGAGTGTTTGTATAGCCCGCGGAGATGCTCCAAGCTAAAGAACGAATTTTGTCACAACGGTCGGTTTTCTCATAGCTGGTCACATATGTAACATATATAACTGCTTTTTTATTGTTCATTATGTTATTGGTTTCTTTCTCACTTTCTCATTTTGGTGATGATTGTATTAGTTAGAAAAAAATATTGTTAGTGTGCAAGGCATGCGATGAATCCATCTTATCTTTCGCATCTGACAGGAAAACCGTGCAAACAACATTCTTGCACCATAGATAAAATAAAAATTCTTTAATTAATGCTTGCACGACTCATAAACCAAAAAACTAATAAAATGCTAGAAGGGAGGATACTATAAGTAGTATCCTCCCTTCTGGCATTTAGTACCCTCCCTTCTAGCATTTAGTATCCTCCCTTCTGGCATTTAGTATCCTCCCTTCTGGCATTTAGTATCCTCCCTTCTAGCATTTAGTATCACTGTGCACTCACTTGAACAACACTATGCTGGATAGAATGCCTACATAATAGATAGACAATGAAATCGAGGGATCTACCGCCCACAGAACCTTGAGGGCTGCGGGCTGTACCGTCCCGAGCGTAGCGAGGGCGATACTAGCGGCCCGAGGGGTTCGACGGGCGGTAGTTCCCGAGATTTCGTTGTCTATCTGTTTTAGAACTATAGCCTTAGTTACCAAATATTTTTTTCTATCCTTCGTTCTATGTTGACACTCTACGACAAAGACGGCAGAGACATTACGGAGAGGTGTCCAGTAATTGCAGCAATTCTAAGGAGCCACGGCGCATAGAATATTTTTATGTGTTGTGCGCTCAACTCCAGTGAACCGGCGAAAGTGATGGAATTAGAGTCAGGAGAATCAATATCACTGCGTTTTCAGCGAACTTAGTCAAAAAGAACATTCCAGCCCACCCGTCTACATTACCTATTTTTCGCATTTCAGCTCAATTGGTGAGATAAAATTTACAAAACGGCTTGTCTCTCCTAAATCTTCTTTCAACCAGGTACTCTTCCACCTTCTTCAACTCAATCATCTCTCCTTTATTTAGCTCCTCACAGTCAGCTCTCCAGTCTAGCTCCTCACCGTCAACTTTCAAGTCAAGCCCCTCACTATCAGTACTCTAGCTTTGCTCTTTACAGTCAATCTCCGGTCTAGCTTAGCTTTTGAATCAAGATTTGGTCAACCTTTACATGATGATGAAATTTTGAATGATGTAAGGCCATGCAAAAAGTTTGTATTTATAGTATCTGACATTGATGAGCAGCTTGCGATGGATAAGGAAGGATTTTGATTACATAAAGCAAAATACAACGAAAATACCATGAATGTAGTGCTTTTACATTGCAAACAATATACTAGGAGGGGTGCCTTTAATTTTCATAACTGTAGTGATATAAACATCCACAAGAATAGTACTAAAACTTTTAAAATAACATATGCAACATATATAACTGTTTTTTTATTGTTCATTATGTTATTGGTTTCTTTCTCACTTTCTCATTTTGGTGATGATTGTATTAGTTAAGAAAAATATTGTTAGTGTGCAAGGCATACGATGAATCCATCTTATCTTTCGCATCTGACAGGAAAACCGTGCAAACAACATTCTTGCACCATAGATAAAATAAAAATTCTTTAATTAATGCTTGCACGACTCATAAACCAAAAAAACTAATAAAATGCTAGAAGAGGATACTATTAGCCAGAAGGGAGGATACTATCAGTAGTATCCTCCCTTCTGGCATTTAGTATCCCTGTGCACTCACTTGAACAACACTATGCTGGATAGAATGCCTACTTCACAATACAAAAAAGGGGTTAGCTATGTTCTAATTTACAATAATGGAACTCCGGTAAGTTTTAATAGCACCCGCAAAAGAACTCAAAGCGATAAACAATTCAATTTCCTTGGGTGATACAATGATCGATAAACCCGAGGATTCTGACGGGGTCGACCAACGAGCAAGCACATACGTACGTCTAAACATATATATAGAAACAAATATCCCCAATTTTCAATTGTGTTACCCCTAATAGTGTCTAGCTCACGACCAATTGTCATGTTCCCATGTTATAATTTTGTACTAGTTAAATTGGATGGTATCGTATAGGGGCTACAAGTTGGGGTAGCGTTTTGTAATTGATAGAATAGGAGGAAGCTGTTATGTGTAGATGGAATAGGAAGCTGTTATGTGTAGATGGAATAGGAAGCTGTTAATGTGTTGGTGGGTAAAGTTCATTTTTTGATAGTAAATTGCCTACTATAGATGATGAGGTTTTCGTTCAAGGTATGGATGTGGTCACAACAGGGGTACATAGGAATATTTTTTTTGTTTTTTATTGGTGGCTAATGCCTATTTTGAAAACGTTCCCTGATTAATTTTTTTAATTACTGTTTTAATTAGATTCCGTTATTAATTTATGTTCCTTGAAAACCACTTCCACTATGGCAAGCAACACCTCAGCGGTGCCGCTCTTTTTAGGCTACTACTAAGTGGTCATAGGTATAATAGTAAAATAATGTTGCCCTCATAGAGGGCTCAACAAATTCAGAGCATACTCATTAGAGTGCCCTCCTCCACGGAAATCTTTAGTAAAAGGCGAAAGATTTATTCGCTCTGAAGGAAGACCAGAGTTAACTCCAGGGTATAGGCTACCTCTTTTTATCTCCTTGAACTTGTTGGTGACACCGTTGGGTTTTTATGAATATCATTAAGCTCAGCTGAAACCCTTTTCCGGCTTTTTTGCCTATTTTATTTATTTGTTTATTATAATTTTAGGAGAAGATGCCATAAAATTTGAGTCTCTACCAGATGAAGTGGTGGTAGCCAAGGCTTTGTCTGTGCTCAGGTCTATATTTGGGGACACAACAGTTCCTGAGGTTAGTTATTGCTGGGAGGTTTTTACGGGTGTTAAGTCAGAAAACTAGTTATCTACAGTAAGCTGCTAAAACTATTCATTAACATATTGTCAGTGCCAACAAGAAGGACGTGCACCTTGCGGGAGTATGCCACAAGCATCCACCTGCACCTGACTGTAACACATCTGCAGAAGGCACAAGCATATTTCTGCATGTATTTATTTGAATTGTGTCTAGGAGACATACTAGTTTGCAAAACACTTTGTACATGATGTTATGGCAAATTATAATTGAGTAAAATTGCTGTAAATGAAGATTTAAACGGACAATACTACTGTTATGATCCTGACATAGTCGCTTAATTTTTTTTGTAGGGTTAAAAAAAAAGCTGTTGATCAGAATGTATAATTATGTACATACTTTATGCAAGAACAGGGAATAATTGGAACCAAACATGGGAACGAAACCACCTGGCATGCGTTTCCCTGACAGGTTGTGATTATGTGTGTTCTAGTTGATGCTGTGTGTGTATGTGTGTGCTGTATTTAGCCCAAGGAGAGTCATGTGACTCGCTGGCGTCAAGACGAGTACGCTCGAGGCTCGTACTCGTACGTGGCGGCAGGTTCCAGTGGCAATGATTACGACTTCCTGGCGGCACCAGTCAGTCCTGCTCGCAATGGTCCGCATGTCCCTCGGCCGCGCGTGTTCTTCGCTGGTGAGCACACGATGAGGAACTATCCAGCTACCGTGCATGGAGCTCTTCTCAGTGGTCTCAGGGAGGCAGGCAAGGTGAGTGGGTGAGGGGAGAACCTTTGGGTGGTCATGACGTGTAAATGTTATTCAATTAGGTTGGTGATACGTTGCTTGGAACTCCGTACACACCACGCCCACTCTCAACCAGTGCCGAGGTGGCCCTCCCACCCCAACCACTGGCAGAACTTGTCCACCAGTCCATTTAATACAATTTTCTCTCACTCATTGTATTTTGATTACATACATACATATACATACTGGTTACTGCAAGTTTTGTATATCTGTAATTAAAATATTTATTATACTAATTGGTGTATTTAATTAGTGAGGGTGTGTCAGTGTGCACTTAGTCAGTCAGTAGTGAACAAAGTTGTGAAATTAATAAACATTGGAAATTTTCATGAATCACAAGTGATCAGTTTGCCGTACAACATCCATTGTTCAGATAAAGACACCGGTCAGTTGTCTGCCAAGTTGGCTGGCTCGTCAGCTTCTTGGTCAGCACTTGCAGAAATGCCTGACATTTCTTCCTCAAAATAGTCCGTCCCATCATCATCTGCTCAATACATACCAATAATAACTAGCTAGCTGTTTTGTACTGGGTTTGTTGACTGACCTTTCTCTACATAAGCAATGTCTGCCATGACTAGATGGATGAGCTTCTTGCAGAGTTGACCTCCAGTGGTATCTCCTGTGATGGTGGTCAACTCCTCCATTGGAAACACACTGGCAACGGGTTCTTCTTTGCTATTCTCTTCCTCCTTTCTCTTGCTGTCACCACTGGGAGTGGCAGCAGCAGCCACGTCACTGGTCTGGATTGAGGACTCAGAGTCATCTTCATAAAATGTCTACAGTAATATCAGCAAAGTATTATATACACACACATACACACATTACACACACACACACCTGCACCAAGTTGTATGCTTGCAGCATGGTGTCTAGCCCTAGCTGGTCCTCCAATGCAACTCGAATACCTTCTAAATCACTGAACACACTTTCCCCTTTTCCATCTGCTTTCTTTTTCTTCTTAGCCTGGTCTCCTCTAAGCTTGACCCACAGAGAACTACTACTGTTGCTGCTGCTACTCCCACCCTCATCTATGTATGGTCAAGGGAGACAAGTGCTACTATCTTATTCTGTGTATACAGTACATGTTCATTCACTTGCACCGACCTGAATCTTCCCAGTTTTCCAAAATGACAGGAGATAATGGAGTTTTTGGAGTGTTCACTGGAGACTCTGATGTATATAGGGAAAGATTAAACCTTGTGTACTATAATTATTGTAACAATAACTCACTTGCACCCTCCACAAAGTGCTGTAGTGTCTGAACAAGCTGCTGGAGATCTTCATCCTCACTGCTCCATTCCTCGTCCTCTTCTTCCTCCTCATCTTCCTCTTCCTCATCGTCACCTTCACTAATCTTTCCAGCTTCCAGAGAGTTGCTCTTAGTTTCCACCACCTCCACAGATTCTTCCTCTTCACTAGATGCCACACCTCCTGCTGCCACTTCTTCCTCCTCTTCGCTCTCGTCACTTGAGCTGCTGCCCATGCCGTTTTCCCCTTCATCCTCTGCAGCTTTCACAGAATTTAGATTGGGCAGAGAGCAGGTTCTGAGCAGCTTGGCTTTGGTGTCGAATGCACCCTTTTTGAGGGAGGCCGACAAATTTGTGTCATTTTGAAAGAGATGAGGCTTGGAAATGAGATTTGATGGAATTTTCTCAGGATGAAGTGGATCGCTCTTAGCACCACTTGGAAGCTAAAAAGTGGTAAGACAGCATGAATTTTTGTAGCAAGTCATTATACTCAATACGTAGGGGACTAACCTCATCATTGTTGGAGGTATCTGTTGCTTTTGTAGGAGCGACTTCAATTTCTTTTGTAGGAGAGACTTCAATTTCTTTTTGGTAGGAAGCCTGATGAGATTTTCCTTCCAACTCAATGTCCTCTATCATCATGTCATCAGTGCCTGCCTTGGAGACTAAGATGTTTCCTTGGTCTTTCACACCTTCATGCTGCTGGATTTTTTCTGCTGAAGTGTCAAACTTTACCCAAGCTTCTTTCTTTGCTGGAACTGGTGTGGATTTGAGCTGGGAAGAGATAGCAGAAGTTTTAATATCTGTGACATTGGGTTGGACTTGAGTAGTTTCTGGCTTTCCACTGGATTCTTCAGGTTGACTTTGAGTCCCAGTCTTATGTTCTTCAAGCTGGAGCTGAGCTTGAGTCTCAGGTTTACCACTCACTTGTGTCTCAGGTTTTCCACTAACTCGAGTCTCAGGTTCCTTATTGGGTTCTTTTGGTTGAACTTGGCCTCTAGGCTCTACTGCTGATGTAGTTACTTTCACTGAAGTTTCCTGTGATTCAGTAACAGAGCTAGTGGCAGCACTTGCTTCTTGTTCTCTGCTCTGAAGATGCTTATCTGGAGTCTTGTCACCAGCAACATCAAGCGGGAAGATATCGGGCTGACCGGTTGTCTTAGATGAAGATGCTGCATCATCACCTGCAGGTGTTGTGTCCTCTTCAATTGGACCCTGAAGCTTGCTGAAGGCAATTCTAGTATCACCAGCGCCATCTGAAACCACACCCAAAACACACTCAGTGATACTATAAATTCACACTATCCAGATATGAGACTCACTGTTGGCAGGGATGGCATACGTGGCTGTCTGCAGCGTCTTGGCCTGCAATATGGCCGCCAGTGGCTGGCCTTCTCCTTTGTTCCACTCTTTGCGTGGAGATTCATTGGATGTATCGTCTTCTTTGATATTTGGTTCGGAGGGACGTTCAAAGACAATATTGGAGGCCAGAGTTTCTAACAGCATATTGCACTTACTCAACTTCATGCCATGCCAGACAATTCAATAGGCGGAAATAATGACACACCCACCTCCACTGATGACTCCTGTGGCATCCACCTGTCTAGCCAGCACAGGAGGGTTTCCTCCTGCTCTTCCAGGTACACCCCACACCTTCCTGGGACTAGCTACTGCTCCTGACTCTCCCTGTTCTACGGTAGGGTCCTGTTCTCTGCCAATGGCTCTCACGTCACTAGGCACAGCCCGCCTCATAGCGGGCGGAGTCAGTGCCTTAACAGCAGCCACTCTTTCTTGTCGCTTCTCTTCCAGTTTTTTCCTCATAGCCTCCGCCTGCAATTCTGCCTGAGCCTGCACATGGAAATTGAAAAGACGTAACATTTGTAATACGGTACAAAATGCCGAAACAGCAGTGTGCTCAACAGTGTGGCAAGTAAGTGAGCAAGTTATGCTAAATTAAAAAGGAATTTTAGTTGTATGAATTTAAGTTTGGTGCCTGGATTACCAATACAATTGTATACCCACATTACTTGAAATACAAGTTTAGAAACGTGGCAAAATAAAGTGATTAAAAAAATTGTCACCTGGCTAAATTGGATACCTCTTGAGGGATGTATTTCTACAGGTAGGTGAAAATGGAGAGACCGTTTTAACCAGCTACTAATGCATGCATGCTTTAAATAAATGGCACACACGTACTTCTTGTAACAGAAACAGATCTTGTCACACATGTATCTACTGTTCCCACTTTAGCCTAAATTATACAACTTCACATTAATATTCAACTCTTTTTTCTTTAACCTAAGTTATTCAAACTTGCACATAACCAATGTTTTGACCTCACCTTCAGAGCTGCAATCTTCCTTCTCCTCTCATCGGCATCCACTGCAGGTTGTTCCCGAGCTGGAAGAGGAAGTTGTGGTACAGAAGGTTTGCTGGCTCCATCCGCTGGAGGAGGTGGCTTCTGATGCACGAGTACTTTCTGTTGAATCCTCCTCCTGTCTTGGTAGTTCTGCTGGCGTATTGCTTTCAGTCTGGACAGGTACTCCTATCAAACAATCAATGAATGATGAAGTTTAACAATAACGAGTTGTATAACACCAACTTTTAATCCTCTCATCAGGGATACCTAGCCTATTTCTCATTAACCTTAATAGATATAACAATATTCTAATGGTTCTTTGGAAGAATTATTGTGTATAATATTTGCCTGCACAGCTTGATTTGTTTCATTATGTAACAAATTCATCCTGCCTTTCTGAATACAAATTGTAGCTTATTATCGCACCTCCTCAGCTTTGTTCCCTCCAGCGTCTTTATCTTTCCTGGGGCTGTGTCTCTCTGCCAACTTGGGCGGATGCTGCTGCTGTTGCTGCTGCAAGTGCTGCAGAGGAAGTGGGAGTGGTTTCACCCACAAAACCTCGCCTCTTGCTTTGTTTCTAGCAGCCTCGTTCTTCCTTTGCCGATACTCGCTCACTAGACGAGCTCTCTCTGATGCCTCCGCTGCTTTCTCCCTGCATCAACACACACACACACACTATGACAGTCACATTGCACATTCCCCACATCTCCTCCCTCACCTCATACCTACACTATAAACTAAGAGAGCTTGTTGATAGTTGATGTACGTCGACTAACTATTGAATAACTTTTTTGTGCAAGGTAAAAGTTTATTTTCCCCATTTGTAAGTCATGGGACTTTCACAGAATTCACATCCTTCTACAGCCAACCACCACACATTCCCCCCCTATGTAACACTTCCACATGAGGATTCACAATTACATGCAACATGTGCACTATATAGGCTTCTTTCTCCACTCCTCTCTCACCTGTCCTGTTCCGCTTGCTGTTGCACACTTAGTGCCTGCTGCTGATTAGTTGGATGCGGAGGTAGCGGACGTCCTTCAGCCGCTGATGGCTTCTCCTTTTTCTCCTCCTTGCTGACTCTCTCTTCCTTGAGGAGAGGAGCTGAACTAGAGCTGGACAAGCTAGACTTCCAACTGTTGGCTGCATCGTACTTGGCTTGCTGTTTCCTCATAACCTGTCACACACATGCATGTAACATGCATGTAACACAGATTGCCATGCAGGTCAATAACAAATATTTATTGTGTACTGAATCAGCCTATCGAGTGCCTTTACGTAGAAAATGTATTGAATTGGAAAGTACCGTGTGCGCGCAATATTCCGCAGTAAAGGGGAAGTCCGGAGTTATTGCGTTGAGTTATTGTGTCCACCTAAGCTACATTTTTATGCTTATTCTCCACTGAGAGGGTCTGCTAATTCTATAATACCATTCTGTGCCAATTACATTAATTTGGTTAAATAAAATAGCTTCATATGAATGCAGAGACTTTCTATTACTAGCTATGAGAGTGCTTGGTTCATATAGACTACTGCTTGCACTTTGCGAGAAGTCTGTCTAATTCTTTGGGTGAAATATTCTCAATTTTTCGCTTTTCATTTATCCCTTTATACATACAATAGGTAACACATTCTTAAGTCCGGTAATGTTTTATTTTGAGTATTACAGTTTTTCTGCCTTCTAAAAACTTCCATAATTCCTCATCGTCAAGACTAACTGACTGTTCACTCTCAATGCTACAAGATGGCGGTACTTCTTGCCTTTCACATTCCCTTTCTACTCCACCTCGAATATTAGAGAAAAGATTTTCAATGATTCCATCGGAATAAAAAAAATCGAAAGACTTCTTGGCAGTATCCATTACATTAGCCACTCGGTTTCTATGCCATTCACACATGACCAGTACACAATAAATTGATATCGTTGGATACCGCAGGTATATCACTCGTCTGTCGGTGGCATTTACACTCGTGCCTACGGCACTCGTGTAAATACTAGCCGACAGACTCGTGATATTCTGCGGTATTCAGTGATTAATCTATATTTCTATATGACCATTTGACCCATTCAAAATGATACAAATAGGCATATTTATCAGTTCAAGGTGTGTGGTTGTTATTACAGTCTGCTATTCCTCATACCTGTTTGCGTGCGTACATCTGGTACTCCAACTCCGCCTCCACTGCACGCTACAACCACAGTAGAGCATGTAACATGCATGTACATGCACTGAGACAAAAAGCATGACTCGGAATTACCTGCTGTGCGATGTCCGCCTGATAGCGATTGGCTTTAGCCTCTGCATCCTTCTTGCGAGCCAAGAGTCCCACTGATATCTGGTCGCAGTAAAATATAATGGAAACTTGCAATTAATAAAACAGCAAATAGTCTTACCGGCTTCTTAGCAGGTGAGTTAGCAGGCCTCGGCCTAGGTCGAATGACTACATTCTTTTTCCTAAGATCAAATAAAAACATCCAATGAATTGAACATGTGTAGCGCGCGCGCACACACACACACACACACACACACACACACTTCTCATTCGATCAACATGTTCTCTCCTATTATACAATCCAACTCTTCCATTTGATACGCTACTCTCCATCTCCTAAATGTACTCACTTCTCTTTAGCCTCTCCTCCTGCTTGCTTGTAGGCATCTTCTGGGTGATGGCGAAGTCTCAGTGGAGGGGGCCTGATTTTTGGGACTGCCGCAGGCTGTGGGGGGAGTGCCCGACCAATAATACCCACAGGTTGTGAAGGCTGGACTGCTCTTCCACCCACCAGTTGCCTCCCCCCAGCAGCAGGCCGTGGGCCCCTTTCACGGTGCAGTACTGTGTGACTAAACTCTTCAGCACGAACCTAGAGGCAGAGAGAGAACTCTATCTTGAAGTGGCGTCTTAATGGCAGCTATAAGGAACCTACTGTTTCGGAGAGAAAGTTTTCTATTCTCTTCTGGATGAAGGGTAGCCTCAGAATGGCATTGACGGAGGGCCTTTCTCTCGGCACGTGCTTTAGGCAGGAATCTACTAAACTGCGCAGGTTCCTTGTGTAACGAGTAGAGATGGCTGGGTAGGACCCTCTAATTAGGTAAACAACAAGAATTAGGGAGGACTATATTAGTACGATTAAATCTGATGAGACTGCTAAATATGATGCATACATCCACGTACAGTAAGATTCATTCATATTTTCATTTCACTCTCCAGTATATTTTACCACTACCACATCAGTAGCCATACCTGACAATCTTAAGCACCAAATTCCTCATGTTTCCAGCCTCAAACTAAACAACAAAACAACAATAATTGCATCAACAACTCGGCAACTCGGGATTTATGCATACTTTTAAAGTATGGGACGAAAAAAGAAAACAATAAAGTCTCCAACTCACCGCATGTTTGAGTGTAGCTAGCTCGTACAGGACACACCCTAGAGCCCACACGTCACTTAACAACAACAAAAGAAACCGTCAATAATGCCTACGATTAGCTCACTCTACTTGCTTACCTTTTATTGTTGTAAGGTCTGTTCTCACAGATCTCTGGTGACAGATAATAAGGCGTTCCTATGCATGTCTTTGCCAGCTCCATGGTGCTGGGAGCAAAAAAAAGAAGAAAAAAAAAAGAAAGAAAAAAAAAAGAATTAAAAAAAAAGCCAAACCATATTTGAGTGGCTGCTCTTTTTCTTGTTGATGTTACTTTCTATATTTTTACCTACCTGTTGAGGACTCTGGCAATGCCAAAATCGCCCAGTTTGATGACCCCAGACTTTGTGAGAAATATGTTCTGTGTTTTAATGTCTCTGTGCAGAATCTTTCTATCATGTACATGCTTCAGTCCAAGACATATTTGGACAAACCAGTTCAAAATCTACAAACAAGTCAATACATATATAATATGTACTTAGCTACATATACATAAATACACATCATATATATTATACACTGGTATTTATATTTATTCACCCAATAGTTATGTAATAAAAAAATAAAAAATAAAAATAAAAGCCACCACAGTGCAATACCCCAGGTATAAACCAGAGCTATGCTCTATTACCTTGTCTTTCCCCTCACCTTGTCTTCTTCAATCAAACGTCCTCTCTGTTCATTGATCTTCTTGTAGAGGTCTCCTCCATCACAGTAATCCATGACTATGTACAGGTTCCCTTTCTCTTCAAAAGATTCCAAGTACGCCACAATGTTGGAGTGCTTCATTTGAGACAAAACACGAACCTACAACATATAGATACATGCATGCATATTCTGTTCTATAAATAGATTTGAGGAATGCAATTGATACCTCTTTCTTAGAGTCTTCTCTCTCTTTGCGTCCCATCTGCATAACAACAAACAATATATAAATTAACCCCAAGTGGAAAAACAATTTCTGACTAGCTGTCATTTTGTAGTAAATGCAACACTCAGTAAAGTTTTTTTTTATACTAATTGCTGCATCTATAAATAGCTGGAAACTATTCAGGCACTGTAGGAAGCTTTAATTGGCGAGCGAGCGAGACACTTACAGGGGTAACACAATTGAAAATCGGGGATGTTTGTTTATTTGTTTGCATATATGTTTGGACGTACGTATGTCATTTTGTACTTTGACCCTCGCGTTTTTGTGTTAGTTATGTGGTCGACCCCGTCCCAAATTACACTAAACAGAATCATCTGGTTTATCGATCAATACCCGTATCACCCTAGAAATTGAATTGTTTACCGTTTTGAATTCTTTTGCGGGTGCAGTTAAAACTTGAAAACTTAAGGGACTTCCATTTCTATTCGAGTTAGTGGCAGTGGTAAGTCAATGCGCT
>WLWI01003466.1_pt1 | contig 13528 bp, 7 predicted proteins | sample 6701501 | NCBI WGS metagenome assembly WLWI01 (sample SAMN12718690, study PRJNA515312) | sponge metagenome | isolation source: marine sponge | host: Mycale hentscheli | place: New Zealand: South Island, Marlborough, Capsize Point | collected 2014-11-01
GTTAATGCTGGAAACTCTGCCAGGAGCTGAAGGTAAGGGTCGTTTTGGGTCTTGGGTACAATGGAAGGGCTGGGGGAAGAATCCGAGGAAAGGATGCCCTGGATGCGCAGGTTGGTAACCGCATCACGTAACCGACGGTGCTTCATGTCGACCGACAATCCAAAGTGCCGGAGAAAGTCTGCTCCGAGAATGGGCCTCTGCACATCAGCGATGATAAAGATCCACGCAAAAGAACGACGAAGACCCAAGTTAAGAGTTAAAGATTGTTTGCCATAAGTCGTAATGGGAGTGCTGTTTACTGCTATGAGGGTGAGTTTATCAGGTGGAGATTTACATTTGGAAAGGGTGAGAGGAATGACGCTAACTTCAGATCCAGTATCCACCAGGAATCGTGTACCAGTGTGTGTGTCCGTAACATAAAATAGGCGACTAGTGGGAATATGGCCGGGAACCCCCGTCGCCGCTAGGGTCCGGCTGTGGAGTTTCCCCAGTTGCATGGTTCTTTACACTTCTGAGCTGCTTCCCTAAACTTGGCATGATACCAACAGAGAGAGTCAGCAGACTGAATAGAGTCCTTGGGTGCGGGACTACTACGGAATCGGCGAGAGTTTGAGCGACTACGACGGGCTGAAGGTGTGTTGGAGGTAGTGAGTGCTGTAACCAGATCGGTGAGATGGGCCAGTTCCTTTCTTAGAAGCTAGGACCATCCTGACATTGGCAGGGAGTTGCTGGAGAAATAACTCACGAAGGAATGAGGTTGAGTCTGCTCCAGATGCTAACTTGTCCCCCAAAAGCTGCTGCATTCTCCGGAGGAGTTGCATTGGCTTCCTATCGCCGAGTTCCTCACCACTGATAAGCTGCTGGAGCTTGCGTTGTTCCGACGCAGCAGTACGTTTAATTAATTGCGTCTTAAACGTATCATACGGATGGTCGGTGGGCGGGGTCAGAAGTAAGTCTCTGACTTCCATGGCAAATTCGGGGCTGAGGGAACTAACGACATAGTCAAACATCGTTCTCTGTGCGGAGATACCGCTGGTGGTGAACTGGGCCTGTACCTGGGCGAACCAGACTTCGGGGTCGGTAGGCCAAAAAGGCGGCAACTTCAGCGTTACTGCTGTGACAGCGGGAGCTGGAGGTGAAGCGGGGCTATCGTCAGTCATGAAGTCGTCGGGGTCACCAATGTAGCTACGAGCGCTAACAACGTCGATAATCAAAATGTTTATCAAAGGTAAAATCGTTATATTATTTCGAGGACAAGTATGACACATGGACACTGACTATGAGAGTCAAGAATCACGTGACTAATGAGTGAGTGAGGAGTGACGTATGGACAATGACGTAATGAATGATAATTATAATGATGCGAGTTCAAAGTTCGATAGCTCCACTACAGTATTAATGAGTTCAGATGTTCTGATAAGTAACGATTATTAGGAAATAAGTGTTAGGTGCTGTGGTGCAGTTATGTGGGGATACTCCACCACAGACATGATGACCCACACAACACAGCCTGTAAAACTTGCTAGCAATATCCTTTGGCCAAAAATAATTGTTAAAGCAAAAACTATTCTTAGTCTATAAGTGAAACGTTTTTTGTAAAGTAGAAACGGGAAGTACTATGTGAGTAAATTTGGTATTTCCCCTTCGAAAATTTTCCCGACGTCAGTAAGAAACAAAAACATGCATGACATTGTGAGTGTATGTGTATGTATGTGTAATTAGTGGGTAGGTAAGTTGTAGATATGTAGATATATTAATATGAAAGGAAGAATGAAACACAAATAGAGCAATATATAATTGCAGTGCAGCATTACATAGATTATAGTGGATATTATAGTGGATATGCAATTTGGAAATCATGTCGACTCCTCACTTTTCTGAATCTTTAGTTTATGGGGAAAAAAATACAACTATTGTGTTTAAGCTTTTAGTTGACAATTCGAAACATTGGGTTTTATTGATCTGGAATAACTTACAACATGCATAGTTGTTGACAAAAGTTACTTGTTTCAAGTTCGTACAACTCAATGGTGGGTTTGATACACACCTGCCTGGCATAGACCTAAATATTCAGAAATTCACATCAGTGAGTCAGAAACATTGTGGTAATTTTTCAGAGTGCATTTTAAAGCTTCATGTGCATAAATTATATATCATTCACCACATGTACAAAACGTGCACACCTCATCCTCCCACTCCCATATAGATTATTAGTAAAGAAGGAACCTAATAAGTACACCTGGAATTAACTTATCTCACTGAAAATAACCAATATTCATATGAGCAATAGCACGGGTAACCTGTGGTATTTGGGATTAATAGTACGAGTAACATGATTGAAATAATACGAGGCGAAGTCAAGTACCATTTTAATTGCTTTACGAGTGCTATTGATCCATAATAGCACAGGTTACCCTTGCTATCACTCTCTAATAGTAGGGCAGTTGTTAACCCTCAGCGCGCATGTGTGCGAGGGTTGTAGTGGTCATCTTGTTTGTTTTTCTGACAATTAACTTTTGATTTGTGTTTGAACTTACTCAGAACGGCTATTTAGGACCTTTCATTGTGCTGCTTTTCTGAATTTTGGGCTGATTTTGGAGAGAATGTGAAGCTTTCAGCTATGTGTAGGTACTAGCTTTTGTGGGTAACGCCCCCATAATTTATTTCTTGTGGTCTGCAACTTGCTGAAAGTAGTGTTGCGTTAAAGTATATATATACACACTGGTGAGTGTTTCTTCCTGTTTACCTGTTTAGTATCTCTTACTGAAACAATGTTTACACGTACCATTTTCATTGCTTCAGCTATATGGATCCAGGATACCTGATTAGTATAGCCAATAAAATATTCTTTTGGTCAGAGATTATAATAGCCAGCTAGTGCATATTAGCACTGAAGGTTCGCACCTTTGTCCTTCATTTTTTTTAATCATTTGCACTGTAGCTACACTGTATCATTCACTCACTATCTCTGTACTTCAGGACTAGTATCCTCTGGAATTTTGTTTCCAACCTATGGCTCCTCTCCAATTAGAAACTACTTGAATTGTACATTTCGAAGGCTAGAGCTTCACACATACACACTTACCTGTACTATTTCACTCAGCTACCGTGGTATTTCGCTTAGTTTCCGTAACATTTTTTTTACTTACGTGCTATTTCATTTTCCCCATGCGATTTCAATGGAACAGAAAATTTTCATATACATTTTTGAATGGACAATTATTATACTGCTTATAATGCAGTTATGAGCGATTCAAGTTTTACTATTCTATTGAAGAATACAGGTAACTACTGATTTTTCTTTCTGCTCAAACGTTGGGTGAATTAATATATACTATCAAATACCCTGCCACACAGTGGCGCTTGACCTACTAATTTTTTCCCCTTCAAACTAAGGATGCACCAGCATAAGGTATTATTCTTATCCATTGTTATTATACCCTACTGGATTAGTTAGATCAGTTTCTCTTTCCTGCTCTCTTTCTTCCTGAACTGTCAGCTTCTTTCATCCCCATTCCTAAGCTTAGTTTCTCTTATGCTAACTTTATTCAGTTAGGAATGGACGAGCTCCATGATTCTCCAGAGGGCCACCAAAGTCTGTTTATACAAATTCTGAAGGTGTAAGTCATACCAGGTGTGTGTATCAAGTCTTGTGAGTGGAATCATTTTTATTTGTGGAACTCAATTCTATTTGCATGCCACTGAAATATCTGAAATATTGCTTTTCGATAGCCAAAAAACAAAGTACACAGAAAATTGCAAAACTGTTAATCTAATAGTCTTTTGCTTCACTGGAAATAATGATATTAAAAAAAATAAGTTGACCACCTAAAAGTGGGAACTCTCAGCACAACCAACAATCCATGTTGAAAGTTATTACAAATCATAACCAAAACACTTTAAATTAGCCAACTGAATTTTTGTTTTTCCCCCTATAACCTAATAATTCAGAATATTTTGGCGAGTAAATACAGTAATGATTAAGAGCTGCAATAGACCATATCTCTACAATGACCATGTGGGGCTCTGCTCTATAACTATATCATTGTTTTTAGTTTCCGTTAATATATAGTACTTATCACATGAGTGAGAGTAAGATAAGTAATAGTTATGCCATGGCCAACGAGGGGTTATGGAATATAACCGTCCCGATCCTGAGGGCGAAGCCCGAGGGATAAGGGCGGTGATATTCCATAACCCCGATGTTGCCATGGCATAACTGTTTTATACCATAGTTGCTGCTACTACTACTCTCTCGTATCCACCTATATGGGACCAGCCCTACCACATATAACTCTCCTGCTGCTCTCATACCACAGGAATTTACCTCAGCTAGCTGCTTTACTGCTTACTGCTGAGTAGCCCAGGTAGAGTTAGATCTGGAGATAACAGCTGGCAGCTACAATACTAAAGTAAACTTGCTAAAGTAAACTTTCTGGCGTGCTTCAATTGAATTTTAATTGAATTTTTGACACCGCACCGGGAAAATATCATAGCCCCAGGAAAAATCACCGGGAAAATATCACTTTTAATCCATGGGTGTTACTGCAGCAACCATGGTATAAGTGTAATTAGTGGGTAGGTGGGTTGTAGATAGGTAGATATATTAATATGAAAGGAAGAATGAAGCATGAATAGAGCACTATATAATTGCAGTGTGGAGCATCACACAGATTATAGTGGAAATGTAGTTCAATGCAGTTTTCAAATCATGTTGACTCCTCACTTCTCTGAATCTTTAGTTTATGGGGAAAAAATACAACTATTGTGTTTAAGCGTTAGTTGACGATTCGAAATACTGTGTTTCGTTGATCTGGAATAACTTTCAACATGCATTGTTGTTGACAAGAGTTAGTTTTGGCAAGTTCATACAACTTCAATGGTGCGTTTGATACACACCTGCCTGGCTTAGACCTAAACCTTCAGAATTTCACATCAGTGGGTCATAAGCATTGTGGTACCTTTTCAGAGTGCAATTTTAAAGCTTTTGGTGCATAAATGATTTTAAATATTCCCTTTCACTACATATACAAAAAGTGTGTAAGAGAGACAAAGTGTTAAACTACCCACATTTTTTGTTCTCTCTGATATCTTCTTTTGTGAAGAGCCCAATAATTGTAGCATGATGTAGTCATTGATGCTGGTGAAGGCTGTCTACAGCTGTCCTCCAGTGATGAATAGTTGGACATGATGACCACAGCCTGTAAAACTTGCTAGCAATATCCTTTGTAAAAAAAAAATTGTTAATGCAAGTACTGTTCTTAGTCCATAAACGAAACGGTTTAAGTAAAATAGAAATGAGAAGTACTGTGTCAGTAAATTTGTTATTTCCCCTTCAAAAATTTTTCCCATCATAAGTGAGAAACAAAAACATGCATGACATTTTTTATGTATGTATGTGTAATTAGTGGTTAGGTGGGTTGTAGATAGATATTAATATGAAAGGAAGAATGAAGCACGAATACAGCACTATATTTGCAGTGCAGCATTACATAGATTATAGTGGAAATGTAGTTTAATGCAATTTTCAAATCATGTTGACTCCTCACTTCTCTGAATCTTTAGTTTATGGGAAAAAATACAACTATTGTGCTTAAGCTTTTAGTTGACAATTCGAAACATTGGGCTTTATTGATCAGGAATAACTTTCAACATGCATTGTTGCTGACAAAAGTTAGTTGTGGCAAGTTCGTACAACTCAATGGTGGGTTTGATACACACCTGCCTGGCATAGACCTAAACCTTCAGAATTTCACATCAGTGAGTCAGAAGCATTGTGGGACCTTTTCAGAGTGCATTTTTAAAGCTTTATGTGCAAAAATTATATTAAATATACCCTTTCACCAAATATACACAATGTGCACACCTCAGCCTCATATATATATACATTGGTGAGTTTTTGTGCCTGTTTACGTGTTTAGTATCTCTTACTGAGACATTGTTCATATGTATTTTTGTCCCCAACCTATGGCTCCTCTCCAATTACAAACTAGAGCTGCACACATACACACTTACCTGTACTATTTCATTCAGCTACCGTGGTATTTCACTTAGTTTCCGTAACATTTCTATTACTTACATGCTATTTCACTTTCCCCATGCGGTTTCAATAGAACAGACATTTTCCCCATACATTTTTGAATGGAATGTTATTAACAAGAAAACAATTGTTGTTGTTTAAGCTGCTTATAATGCAGTTATGAGTGATTAAAGTCTTACCAATCTATTGAAGAAAACAGGTAACTACTGATTATTTCTGGTTGCTCAAAAGTCGGGTGAATAAATATATACTATTAAAAAGTTCCACAGCTCCATTCCTCAAGTACGCGGAAGTCTTGGGACTGCTGAAATGATCTGATTGAGTGGCTTCGGTAACCCTAACTTACTGACAAACACGACCAGAATCGAAACTTCCCCCTGAGATCTGGTGGGCATAGAACTGGTACTATGTACTAATGCCACCAGACCCTTCCCAGCGTAGCGGTAAGTAAAGGGTCCGGCTACGCCAGACTAATTTGCTATCGTCGGGCCTGCGGCCCTCGGTTGTGTAAATCCCGTCCGACTTCCACGTCGTAGTGTAACCCATACATTATACTATATATACGCTGTAGTGTATATATGTATATTTTACAATATATGCAATCAGTATCATAATTAATTTTTAATAAATAAAATGATAACTAAAATTAACTAGAGCACTGAAGTGCAAACCCTCAGCGCTAGTTAGCTAGTATGATAAAGAAAAAATAACAAAGGAAAAGTGTAGAAACAAAAAAAAAGAAAGAGAAGTGGCATGAAGAGAGGCAGGAAAGAGAAAAAGACAATGAAGAGGGACAAAAGAAAGTGGAATTAGCTAGTATGATAAAGAAAATAATAACAAAGGAAAAGTGTAGAAACAAAAAAAAGAAAGAGAAGTGGCATGAAGAGAGGCAGGAAAGAGAAAAGACAATGAAGAGGGACAAAAGAAAGAGGATTGAATGAAAAGAGGTAGGAAGAAAAGAAAACGGAAGAAGAAAAAGAAAGAAAAACAGTACACGAAAAATGAAAGGAAATGGTAGGAAAGAAATATAAACAGTAGGAAGAAAGACGAAAATAAAGAAAAATAAGGCAAGAAGACAAAAGGAAAAAGATAAAAACAGGATGAAAAAAAAATATGCGTCGACGAGGATTCGAACAAGTTATTTTTCTAGTTTAGGTATTTGCTCACTCGACAACTACCCAACGCAACACAACACCTCACGCTGATTGCATGTAATTGTTAGCTATTTAAAAGTGATTTCAACCTGCAGGCTGGCTAATGCGACAAGCAAGTTTTTTAAGGGGCGGTTCCCATTACCGGAAATTATACTCGCTTTTTCTTGAAAACTAAGTCAAAACTAACAATTCTGGCACATTAAAGGGACTTACTCTGTGAAGTGCTATAGTTTGATGTCACTATCAAAGCCTGGGTAGCCGTACTCTTCGAGATCCCTTGTTGACTGAATGACAGGTTGACTACTATATACCCTCAGGCGCATGCGCACTGAGGGTTAATGAGTGTCAACAACTTAAATGAAAATAAAACTATTACATACTATGTTCAGAAAGTAGTAAAAATATGATTTCACAGGAAGATATATTTTATTTATTATGTTATTATGATACTATTCTTGCATTTACTCTTGCTTCATGCTTAAAAGTAAAAATAGCTACCACCTTTTCGTAACAGATCTTATATTCAATACTATGAGCACGATAAAACGACCACCACAACCCTTACCCCCTACCTAACAAACAACAGCAACAACAACAACAAAACAAAACAAAAAATACAAGGAAAAAACCTAAACCAGAACAACAACAAGAAGCAATAAAAAACAACTACAAAACAAGGAACAAAAACGAAACAAAACAACAGCAACAACTGGTAAAGGGTTTCCTAGTAAGACATTATACTGGATTATTTCCAACTACTTCAGTGATATTACTTACTTCAAAGAAATCAAGAGAATAAATTGGGAGTTGTCAGCATTAAATTTAGAAGCTAAGATGTGGCCTTCACTGTGAGATGTGCTGCCATCAATTCTGCTGTACATGTAGCCCTCAGACACAATGCCATTCTCAATGACATTCAATAGCTAATGAGCACAACATAAAGTGTTTGTTATGATAACTAAAACCTAAAAAGTCTCAGTGGGTGCGTCATAAAGTGTAGTCATAGTGAATGAGCTAGACAGCCTAGTAAACACAACTTCATTAATTAATGTGAGTGATGTGGTATGATGCCTACGTCTGCACAATGTACTTAACCTATAAAGTAAAAAAAAAAAAAAAAAAAAAAAAACCGGGATGTCTGTATATAGAAGTATTTGTGTATGTAGTAAAAGATTGTTAGTGACATATTTAGACATGTGATTAGGTAATTAAGTTATAGTTATAAACCAAAATTGAGGTTTGTATGCGATTAATAAATTCCGAGACACGAGGGCGCAGCCCGAGTGGCGAGGATTTATAAATCGCAATACAAACCTAATGATTTTGGTTTATAACTATTTTATCGCCCAAACATAAACAACGAGCAAAGTATAGCGTTAGCTATCTTAGAAATTGTATTAAAGTACCCAAACTCTTCATTATTCCATTTTGCTTTGATCTGCCTTCAATCATAATTATGGTTGCTAAGAACTATGTGGGAAGCTCGCCCTGGGCTCCTAAGAGCTTTCGTGACAAGCTCGCGCACTCCAGTGATCAGCTTATAGTACGCTGCCACCAGGCCTGCCGCCGAAGCAATCTCTCTTAAGCTATAACTTAAGTTTGTTATAAGAACAGACTGAAGTACAAGAATGATTGTGGGCAGTTTTATAAGAAATGTATGACTCCACCCACGGGAAAAGAACACATAAGACAACCAACAGTACACAACTCATTAACAACTAATCAACACATGAAACGTTCTCATGAATACACATCTAGTGGCACTCAGGCACGCAAAGACAATATGACCATAAAAGGAAACAAATACGACTGCTCACAACTCTACAGAACATGCACACAACACATCCATCCACAAGATTGAATACATAAAATAATATCAATGTCCACACATATGTCTCTTTCTTTATCTTTCTCTATCTTCTCCTTTATCTGCTTCTCTGTCTTCTCCTTCCTGAATGTGAGCTTCCTTGCTTTGGGAGCCCACAAACTATATCAGACTTTTCCCCGCTAATACATTTTCTTACGAGCATACATGACTGTATCCGATTTATAGTTCTTAACGACAAGCACGGTCGCTCGGGTAACGGGCTATAATTTGATGATTAGGCTTTGCAGAGAAGACCTTAGCTAAAAATAGCATATCGTGATCTGTTCCTGTACAAATTTCAAGTTTAATGAACATTGGTGGGCAGTCATATGGTCCATTCCATGGCATGCCTAGTTCACTTTATTCAATCCCAATTAACACACTAAAACTGCCCTTTGGATTATTTCTTATAATAGTAAAAAATAAATAAATAAATAAAATAAAATAATAATACTAATACCATTAAATAAGGACTAAATGGTTGAATGCATTATACTGGATTTCTATCAGTTGTAAATTGTAGAATATTAGGCTGGGACAAGGTCAACAATGTGCTATGGGCACTTGTAGTATCAGTCTGTGCATTCCTTGTAAGTCAATCCACCCACTCATTCTTAAGGTTATTTTAAGCTGTCATTGTAGGCTGAGACACATTGTAGTAAACATGTTATGGCCAAGGACCTTGTGTCTCTAAACCACTGTTTCTTGGGCATAGAGAGTAGTGGTAGACAATACAAAAGCTTTACTTTTTTAGGCTTGTACATACCTCCAATAAACCAGTCGAAGTTATTGCCCTTGACGACAGATGTGTATGTGTATGTATGTGTGTGCCAGTCACTCTGTGAGCATAAGTCCTGCTATGGTCAGTCGAATGGTGGACTCAGCTAGAATGATACTCAACTATTATCTTCCAGATGTCTACGTATATACCGATGTTGTTAAAGAAAAGGAGGCAGAAAGGTGGGTGAGGCAGGTTGGTTGGAGGAGTGAAAAGGGTGGTAACTGTACATAGGTGGTGGGCGTGGCTTTGAGCGTGTTACTAATGGTGGACTGTTTCTCAGCCGCTGAAGCACAAGATACAGTTATGTTGGATGTTAGGCTACACTTTGTCAGTGGGAAGGTATAATAATGTGATTATTGTGTGCATGCATGTCACTGCGTGTATGTGTGTGTGTGTGTGGGTGGTGGTTGTGTCCTTGTCTCAGGGCCTGAGGTCCCAGAGTTCAAGCCCCACTCAGGCAATTTCCGTCTAGTTTTCCATCTGCCTCCCACCAGCCCCACCACTCCACCCAGCTGTGATTGGGTACCTAGCCTTTCCTCATGATACAGCAATGGTCCAGGTGGGACTTTGGGTGCCCACACCACTTGCTGTGAGGAAAGGCCTGTTCTCCTGTGAGTTCCTAGCTAGACTCCAGGAGCTTTGCTTGCGCGGCTCACAGTGCCTGCTGAGTGTGTACGGACATTCTAGCTCTGTCAGGTGTGCGTGACCACATAGCGGCAGCAAGAAAATGTGTTTGGTTGTTGTGGTTGTGTGTGCATGAGTGTGTGTGTATGGGAGGGGGGGGGGGCGGGTGTGAACCGTAGTAGTCACTTTGTTATGAACTCAGTCACCAGTCGTGGTAATGTAATGTCAATAATTGGCTGGATATCGTCTTTTATACAAGCATGTGCATGCACAAACACACGTACACACACGTGCACACACACACACACACCATTCTAATGTAAGCGTGTCCTAGTTCTGTTTCCACTGAGTCACACTTGAGTGGTGTTGTCGTGAAGGTTTGACCTATTGTACTACTGGCACTTCAACTGATATCCGGCACACACTCGTACATACGTACATGCATACACACATACACACACACACACACACACATACACATACACACTAATACACACACACTGGAGGTGTAATCACTGTGTAGTCAAGTCTGTGTTAGTTTGTATTGTCTCTACGTATCTCCAGGAGTCCAGGGTTTGGTTTGACTCTCGTTTCTGAGAGCACATCAGGCGTGACCCACTCTGGTGAGACCAATACCTACTCCCATGCCATGGCAACAAGTCACACCCCGACAACCGGTGGTGTTGCCAGCAAAAAGAGGAAGAGATCAGTCGCTGGTAAGGATGAAGGGGACAAGCCTGGACTACAGGACCAAAATGGCCAGCCACTGCTACCTGAAGATATCAGACGGCAGGCGGCAGTCTTGTTACTAGAAGAGATAACTAGGGTAAATTGAGTAATGTGATAATGTGATGATAGTAATAATAATAATAATAATAATAATAGTAGTAGTAGTAGTAATTTTAAGTTATAATTAACATATATTGCTGTTAGAATGAGAAAATTTGCTATAGTAATAACAATGATAATAATAATAATAACATTAAAATAATAATAATAATAGTAATAATAATAATAATAGTAACAATGCCAATATAAAATGCAAGTTCAGTGACAACCTGTATAGCAAGGACTATCAATGAAATATTACGCACGTTCAGTCGTTTCTAATACTGCCTGTTGTGTAAACTCCGTTATTCTTTCTTCAACTTTCTGTTCATGCCTCTTTGTAAATGTTAATTCAAAATTCCTCAAAACAATATACAGGAATGGGTAAGGTGACGCGAGGAACTTGGGCAAGTTCACCCCCCTCCTCCCCCCTACATAGAACCCTATTTTTTATGGTCTTGGCCTTTGCGTAAAGGCTGATGGAGGGTTTTGGAATTAATTGACTCATAATGATTTTACATATTTGATGAGTTCAACTATTGTACACAGATAAAGAAGTAGCCATTCTCGAGTCAGAGTGTGTAAGCTTTGGAGACTTAACGTGTCACTGGACATGTAGTCTCACTTGCAGGGAGAATTGGCTCGACATGTAATTGTCTCTGTAGAAAGACATAAGTTGTTAGAGTTCCTGATACTAAACTAAACACATGCACATGTGTTGTGCTGTGTGAGTATGTATGTGTGTGTGTTTGTGTTGTGTGTGTTTGTGTTGTGTGTGTGCGTGTGCAGGGAGGATGTGTGGACTCCTGCTGTCAGGTGTTGCCGCTTCTCTTCATGGTGCTAGGGCAGAGAGACGTATCAAAGATTCATCTGGGACAGCTTTCTCCCTATACGTAATGTAAACACACCCACGTGGATTATGGAGAAGTGCGTTCAGTTTGAAGGTTGCAACTTCTTTAGGCAACGTCTGGTGTTGGCCACATTGAGTAGCAGAGCAGTCAGAATTACAAAAGAAGACTCTGAGGAACCTGGACTGCAAGGTTTGCTGTGGAAATTTCTTTCATCAGATACATAGCTATGTTGTAGACTTGAAATAAACTTTCTGTAGAATGTGAGGCTGGCTTTATTCGACTCCTGGACAAGCTCACTAATGGGTCTAAGATTGAAGTCAGCGAAACAGGTGTGAGTTGGTGTTTGTATGTTTAAATATCGCTTGTTCTGTTATTCTGGTTATGAAATTTTCAATGCATAAGATAATGTTGATGCTCTAGTATGGAAGAGAGAGACATGTAATACAGTAAGGTAATAGATTTGTAGTGAATAGAAATTTTCTATTAAAAATGTATACATATTTACTAAAGACCCGGCCAAATGTCGTACTCTTTTCGGTGATTAACATATTCAAATTATTTAACATCTCATGGAAGGTCATTTTTTATTGCTGAAACTGGAAAGAGACATAGATTGATTTCAATGAGTAGGAAAAACTGACAAAACAATTGTGAACACGGTGAGGCAAGTTACAAAACATGATTTCTTTGAGGGGAAAACTGGGATTTTTGACGACCCCTTACCGAATGTCCTGTTTTCTTGTCCCTGCCAAAGAACTTAGTGATTGTTGAAATGATAGTAGCAATAATAATGGAGTAACAATCACATTGGTAATTATAAAAATAGCAAATTTTCTCGTTCTAACAGCCAATATTGTTCATTAAAACTTAACCCGACGTTTCAACTTCTTGCTGAAGGAAAATTTGCTATTTTTATAATTATTTCAGCCGAGAATGACTGAAACATTGGTAATTTTTATTGAAATTATGTCTATTGTACAACAAGAATGTATGTTAACTGGTTTTGACATCTGATTTGTAACCATCTTATCTGACAGAATGACTGCTCATTTTTTGACGGAAAAAAAAAAGAAAAGAAAAAAGAAAGAAAATGGAATCCTGTATGCGTCCCGGTTTGAATACTCAAAACACATATAAATTCCAATATGAAACTGTTCCCCATATTGCTCTCTCTCTCTCTTTAAACTCTAATTAAGTGAAACTTTCATTTGCCCACTTTCTTGCTATTCATTTTGTTAGGCGCATCCCTCTATTACGAGCCTGGACTTCTGATTGGTGGAAATCTAGAACATGACTGCAGCAGACAGAGAAGTGTGGGTTACTTTCTGGAGCCTCTCATACAGCTCGCTCCTTTCGCCAAGAAACCTGTCTGTATCAATCTCA
>WLWI01003470.1_pt1 | contig 13512 bp, 10 predicted proteins | sample 6701501 | NCBI WGS metagenome assembly WLWI01 (sample SAMN12718690, study PRJNA515312) | sponge metagenome | isolation source: marine sponge | host: Mycale hentscheli | place: New Zealand: South Island, Marlborough, Capsize Point | collected 2014-11-01
GAATAATGTCAAACACACCAGGAAGCAGGATATAGCACAAGGATTTTCCAAACCCTGTTGGAAGGGAGATGAAGACATCTTTTCCTTTGGTAAATTGGAGAATACTATCCTCTTGTTCTTGTTTTAGGTGTATCCAAACCCAGAGGCTACTTCACCAATCACAGCTTTCAATTGCACATCGGTCATTTCACTATTCCACTCCACACACTCAATATAGACTTAACCCAGTTATGCGGAGCAAATGAACTTTACGAAAATAGTGCACGCGAATGATTTAATTCAATGGAATGTAAACAAACCGCGGCTAATGTCCAGATTAATTGCATTCCAGCATCACCAAACGCATACGTTCGGGTCACCAGACCCTACCGAGCGGAGCGGTTGGGTAAAGGGTTTGGCGCGCGAGACAAATTCTCGTTGTACTTGTAGGTAGATATTCAGACGGGTAGCCACTTCATTTGTAGTCTTTGTGGTGAATTTTGTAGACTTTTAAATTCACATAAGAATGAACGGTTCACGGGAAAATAAATTTTTTGCGAGTAATACATTTTGGTACACGAAATTAATATGCGCGAAAATAAACGTAGTACGCCCTACTAATTGATGCACCAAACCCACATGACTTTTGGTGGAACTCACATGGCTTCAGGTGGATTAACTTTGACCACAGATTAGTCTAAGTGTTTTATCTGTGTCAATTATTCAACTCAGTTTCTACAAGATTGAGACCATGCATGAAGAGGCAGATACGAGACTTGCTCTTCATCTCTTTGATGTTATTAACCATGGTGCCTGTGGAGAACTGAACTTACAACCTCAACAGCACTCCACAGGAGCCATTAAACTATGTATTGAAGTCATTTAAGTCATTAACATTTTTATTCAAACAAGAAACACTTTCACACAGATCATATCACATTAGTAGCTGGAACTATATTTAGAATCATTCACACTTAGCTAGAGACTATTTTTAGAACATGAGCAGCATGAGTATTTAAGCAAAGCTGTTCATGGTCCACTCACTCTGTGTATGTCTATGATGTCCTTGTGTATTGTCTTGTTACTGTACATGTTTTTAAAACCTACCTCCTGCCAATTCAACTTGTGGGTAGCTACAGTTTGACAATTCAGTATCACTTGCCACAGAAGTCTGGTGGCAGCAACTACTAAACTGCTGCACCAATAGTGAGAGTTACAGAAGCTTGCCAACCCCAGACAAGAATACTGCAAATTCCCACAAGCATGTCCATTGGGTGAGCACATGGCACTCCAACATGATCACATGCACATTCCACACAATACAGACGGAAGACTGTAAGAACACAAAACATGAAAAACAATAAACAGATAAATGACGATGAACAGTAAATTAAAGTTCTAATGCATCTCTTAGGACGGCCCCACACTCCCAAATACTCAGGAAAATGCATCTTTGCCCCTCTTGAAGCAAGTTTAAGCCGGTATCAGGACAATTAGGGTGCAGAAACAGATAAGTCCACACTGTGTTAGGCTCCCAGTCACTATACATACTCTGGAGAGGATGAAGAGTTCGCTCTGGTCAACTTCGTATTCTGATAGAATAGTGTTGTGAGCTTCTATTGTGTACAGCTTTCTTCAGGTGACCTAGGCTTTGGGGGCTCTTTTATCATCCTTAAAATGTAGCCATGGACTTGGCTTGGGGGATGTGGCCAAGTCAACCCCAGGATGACTCAGATCCACCTGAAGAAGTGTAAATGTGACAAGTTTGAACAGGGAGCTGACATGGTAGTCAGTGTCACTGGCACCGACATTTTCCCGGTTGCTGCCTTAGCCCGATAACTGGCGAGCAGGGTATCATGCCCAGGTCTTTTCTTCATTGAGGCAAAAGGAGTGCCTGTAACCAAGTCTAGCTTCATCCAGCAGTTTTGCCAGATTCTTCAGTCCCTGGGCATCCTAGCACATCAGTACCTGGGGCACAGTTGTCAGTTCTTCCAATATGTGCAGACCTCATAAGTGAAACTGGATGTGGCATCAGCATTCTTGGTACAACAGCAATGGATAAAGCAGTAGACAGCAGTAAAGAAAACGGGTTGGGACATTTCGACAATGGCTTCTTTCCTCAGTCAGTATTATTAGGTTGTTTCATGACAGCTCCCCTCTCATTGTGTGTTATGCTATTAGTTATTTGTGAACGTTTTCCTTTTTGTTCCCTACTCTGAGTGATGGTGGTAGGAGTTTCAGGGACAATCAACTGGTGCTGAAGGTGATGAGCTGACTGCCAGTTCAGATGAGGTAAAGGAGGTACGGCAAGATGGGGACAGGTATGTTACCTAACTAATAGATTACTTGCCTAACTATAACTTTTAGGGACTCATTGTCTAGCTAACCAATCAATTTACTTGGGCCTCTAAAGCCCCATGCACTGGCTCTGCAGTGATGGGGTCTCTCCCCCAAAGATAGGGGAATCCTGGGATCACATGAACAATGTAATTCAGATAATGTTATACCGGAACAAGACCAGCCTGATTTTGGGCAGAGTCAGGGTAGATTAGGGTTGTGGGTTGTTAACTCTACTGTCTGGATACCAACAACCATAATTAATTGCACTATCCCTGTATGTTACGGGCGATAGGAACATAATGGTAAAAAATACAGTAAAAAATTACTGTTTTACAGCCGTAATACGGAATGAAATCCGATACGTTTTTTTGGTGCCTAATGTTATGGTTACATTAAGGTTTGAAACGCTTACTGAAGTCGAATAAGTAGTTTTTGAATTCATGCTGACTTTAATATCCATTAGTCTTTTTTGTGAGATGCACAAATTATTATAGTAAAAGTGATATGTCATGACCATTTCAGCTATGAAAGAAATTCTGCTCCTTTTTACTTGAACGAAGTGTGCAGTCTATCAGGTCACTCCATCACAGTAATTTGACTGAAGCTGAGAATTATTCTCTTGTCTTGTAAACCACTGAATGTCATCACTATATCACCACTTTTTTGTTTGAAGGCGGTGAAAATGTAATGAAGCATACTTCCTGTAGTTGTTATTTTGGAGTGACCCTCACTCTCTGTAATACTGTTTGCCACTGAAGTATAGTGTTAATTTTTAGAAACTCAGCAGTGTTTCAAGTACTGATTATGACAGGTGTACTGGTCATTTAGATAGTCAAATTAGCTTAAATTTGCTGCAAAATCTACTATTTCTGGGAAAATAGTAATTATTGTACTGTTGTGATATGATTCACAAAGTTAATTGACCATTGAACTGTATTAATTATTACAGACATGGCTTTCATTAATCTATAGGTAATATTCAATTAATATGCTGCTGTAATACCTTAACATTTATCACATGATTAAAAAAAATTTTTACTTTTGTTCTTGCAGAGAGTTATCCTCATCAATGAGACGCGTACGTGAACCAGTAGATTTTATTCACAACCCAAAACGCTCAAAAAGAAACTATCGCCTTTTTCATGAAATTGTACAACATTTCACTCCAACAAACTGTATTATCACTGTAGGACTACAAGACGTCCCATTATCAGAGTCTTCCTACCATCTCAGTGACTTTGACATAGTCAGGCATGACATTCAAGTCTCTTCAGTGATGGATTTTCCCATTCCAAAACTGGACATATTAGAACCAAAATTTTTGACTAAGTTCGTTATCTATATGACACCCCTCCTGTTGCTAAACTATTGGGCATCCCCAAAAATAACAACGGACCTCCATTTACCTTATTATAATCAGTTCATACCTGACGAGAATCGATTTTCACCAGATCCAAATCGCTGTGATTCATTTCTGACACATCTGTCCAAGTCAAATTCATCCATTCAAATGTGGATGGTTAGATATCTAGTAACAAATATTCCTAATGTACATATAAAATGTGAATTTAGAAGTGGCCGAGCGGACGGATCATTGCGGTGGTCTGGTAAGCTTATTATAACTGTGTGCTTGGTATTTACGAAGTATACAAAACCCACACTCAGAAACTATTAATAACTTGCAATTTTCAAGATTGTAAGTGATATTTGCATGGTGTTAGCTAGAGGAGGTGGTTTAGTTGATACTAATTTGTCAGTCTCACATTATTCACTTTCTCTGATATACATTGGTATCCTTCCCTATCTTATTAACAAAACTTAACCATAAGCCATCCAAATAGTGTTTTTACCTTTTAAACTCAACATATCCTCTAAATATTAACTTATGGCTCACTTTTTATCCAGCCCATTTCCCAACACCTTTCTCCTCTTTAGTAAACTAATAATGTCAGACAAATAATTATTATAATACTAGCTGTACCCCGCCACGCATTGGTTTTTAACATTCTCTATTGTTGGTAGGTTACATCAATTTCACTCGCCTGCTCTATTTTTTTCCCTGAACTATCTCATTTCTGTATCTGCCACCTTCCTTTTTTCTCTTCCTTCTTGAGTCAAGGAGACCCTCTCATCCTTTGTCTAACTCTCCTGCTCCTGAATCTTTCTGTCCTTCTATCATGATTGTGGACTTAGGCTTTGTGAAACTTTCAACTTCAGCTTTTACTTTCACCCTTTTTTTTTACCTTACTTTGCCTTTTAGAACATTTTTGCCTTCTCTTTCGTACTTTCTCCTTTATACTACCACCTTTGCTTATCGATTCCACCGGCTAATTAATTGCTTTTTGCCTTCTCTTTCACACATTACCCTTCCTTTCTGAAACCTACGCTGCATATCTTTGTCTGTTCCACCCGCTTTTAGTTACAATTACAGTAATCACTTTCTACTGATGGTGATGACACTGTACCCATTCTCCTGTTTCTAGGCCACTCTCGTCTTCTTCGTCTATCGTAGTACCTGGATTGGTCTAGCCTAGCCAAACCCTTCACTTCATTATAACTGATTACTCGGTAATTCAGCGCTAGTCCAGGGAAGCAGCTCTCCTGTTTCTGTGCCACTCCCACCTTAGTCTCGCGGGGCCAGACCCTCATGCCCCTCCCTCCGCTCGGGAACAAAAGAGGGTCTGTGGACACTCGCCGTACTTCCAGGTTCCGGTGGAATGCAATCAATGAAGAATCCATGTGACCCGAGTCATAAAGAATTTAATTGCCGCCTAATGTTGCGGTTAAATTTTTTTAATTTAATCCCAACTGCTGCCTGTGGTAAGAAGAGAAGAGTAGAGAAGAAAAACAATTTCCATGGTTTTTATGTCTAAAGAATATTGTCACACTTGATGCTTTAGCTTGATCTGCGGAAATATCTACATCCGCTTTTGAAGACCTTGCTTGAACTGGTTGTGAGGGCATGAACTTACTACTTATGGAGTGTGTTATTGATTAGCTGTTAAATGAGCTTGAAGAGCACTATTGCCATATACAACTCTGAACTCCAACAGTACAACCATTACACTTTTAGGTTCTGAATTATTTCTAAGTTTGTAAAAAAAAACAGTGGGTGAGCATAAAAGCAAAAACTTTTCCCACTTCCCCTTGGGAGGGAAACGAAATATCTTTTACCTGCACGAAGGAAAGAATTGCCCTCCGCTGTTCTGCACGCGCACCTTTGTAACCAACACCCTCCACAACACTTCTCAAAACTTCTTTCAACGTTTCCATATCGCAGCAACACACAGCTGACTAACCGACGCTCGGTGGAGAGCTACGGCTAAATCATTTCAATTAGCAATAAATTAAATAGTTTGAGGTTGGTCATTGAATTGGTACAATCTGATTGTCTCTACGAAGGGTCTGGCCACCGAGTCTACTCCCTCTACTGTCCATTTTTTTGTGCCGGGTTTGGTTGCTAATCAGTTCACCTCGCGCTCTAGCTTGCTGTCCTGTTTTTGTGCCACTCCCTCCTACTGTCCATTGTTTTTTACAAGGTTTGGTTGCTAACGGGTACCCGGTTCGCCCAGCGCTCTAGGTTTACCCGGTAATTCAGTGCGAGTTCACGAGTATTGTGCGCCTGCGCGTTCTAGCCCATTAACTCATGAATTATTCATGAATACACACGTCGTCGTCGGTCAAGGGTATTACTAGTGATGTACTTGAGCACAAATGGCGAGTGAGCCTAAAGACTATAATATTTTTATATGAATTATTTTGACTTCTAACACTGAAGAGCTACTGAGAAAAAGGGCGAGTTTTTAAAGTACACATACACGGTAAAGGTATTTCAGTGCCATTGTAACAACTAGCTGCAAGTGCTTGATTTGAAGGGAAAAACAACAACAAAACAATACACGTTATTTAAACGTTTTCTTTGTGATATTCTTTAGCTAAGTAGTGGCTGTAACACACAATGCTTTGACACAACTGGACATGCACCTACACGGGACTTACCTTCCCGGTAGTATAGTGGACAATGTATTTTCAAGTAAATACTGTTGCGCACGGCTTATAACCAAGACAAAGAGCACATTGACTTATACCACCGCCACTATCTGGAATAGAAATGGAAGTCCCTTAAGTTTTCACGTTTTAACTGCACCCGCAAAAGAATTCAAAACGGTAAACAGTTCAATTTCTAGGGTGATACAGGTACTGATCGATAAACCAGAGGATTCTGTTTAGTGCAATTTGGGACGGGGTCGACCACATAACTAGCACAAAAACGCGAGGGTCAAAGTACAAAAATGCCTTAGGTACGTCCAAACATATATGTGACCGTCTACCGGAGCCTGGTTTTCCTATAGACGGTCACATATATAAACTAGTGATGTGCTTGAGCACAAATGGCGAGCGAGCCTCAAGTTAGGTACATAAAACTGCAGTATTGCTACTACCTGGGGAGAACCTTTTCTCCTAAAAACACAGCTGTTTAGCCTTGACCCCTTTATTCTGAAACTACAGCATTAAAAAAGCCTTACTTTAAACTTCAGCTATTCGGGCAAAACGCTTGTTTTTCAAAAGACAAAAAGTTGCTGCAACCGGTTACTATAACACTGGTTTATTATTTTATTGTAGCTGAGACTTGTCCATGAGTTACTGGTAATTTGAAATTATCAGAATGGCAGATGTTTAATACTACAAAAGTTACCATTAATCAGGTAAGAGAGTGATTTTGTATTTGTTTGCTGAAATAAAAGGTCACAGCTGCTATTATGGTGTTGGCATGAACTAAGCTAAGGCAATACTTAGTTTTATGTTACCTAACTATCAGGCTCACTCGCCATTTGTGCTCAAGCACACCACTAGTATAGATTGGAATGGGAACCAGGGGGCCCTGAAGATAAGGCAATTTTGTTTCTCACTTCTGTAAGTTTCAATCCAGTAATTTATGATTTCTTGACAGAGCATGAATACATTTGTATTATTTATTAGCCAAATTATGAGATTTATATAGCGTACTGTTTATTGTTTAATTGTTCTATATAAACACAAATTCTTACTATTCCTTACATAGCAAGACTGAGTGAGAGTATTCAGAGAGTGTGTACAGACGGGTAAAACTCTAAGATCGCATCTTACTAAAGTCAAAACCAATTACCACAGAGTCATCCATTGTGTACAGAATACCCTGCAGTTGTGGTAAAGTATACATAGGTGAAACAACTAGAAGGCTTGAGCAGAGAGTGAAAGACATCATGATGCTTGTAAGAGAGGTGACGAGAAGTTTTCAGCCATTGCTGAACATACTTGGCAGCAGCATCACTCACTAAATGGGAAGATGTGAGAATTGTAGACAGAGCCAGTAAGAATCGTGAGTAGAAGATCAAGGAAGCTCTACACATACAGATGACACCTGACAACAAGTTTAACAGAGACATAGGTTTTGAGCTTCTAGGATGCTGGTTATCCATGCTGGGTGCAAATCACCCTCCATGATATAATACATAGTAAGCGTACCCTCCAGAAGTCGTGCTGTTTACATTGTGTTACTATATCACCAGGGAGAGTTCAACCTCAGTTGACCCCTGAAGATGACTTCCCGGCAAGAAGTCGAAACGTCGGGTTAAATTTTAAATACAATATTGGCTGTTAGAACCAGAAATATTTGCTATTATTACAAATTAAATACTTACAACTTTATTTTCATAAATTAGCCCTACTCCATTTGTACACAACTACTGTGGCCCAAGCCATTACTTCCACTATACATGATGCAGGCGAAGTTGGATATCAGACAGATTTTTATGAAAATTCTCGAGGTTTAGAATTTCACTTGAGTGGCCTACCAGATGCAAAAGTCATTGTTGATATTGTTGAAGCAATAATGACCGGTAAATGTGATAATGAATCCACATTTTAAACCTAATGATTGTTTTATTGTGGGTAGACTAGCAATGACTTTCCATAGTACAAAATATAGGTGGTGAAGCATTAAATTGATGACAAAAGGAAGCTTTAGTACATTTGTCCCTTAAAATAGTACACAAATGTATTCCTTATGAATTTTACAAGTAGAACTGGTTGGTTTGTGTTAGTATATTGTCATAAATAGACACATTTTCTTCTAAAGAAGATGTGTGTGTGTATCAATTATGTGTAATGTTTTCTTTCAGTATCTAGTAATGTTGAAGCATTCTGTTATTTTTAGGTCTTCTAAATAAAAACAATATTTTGGTAAATAAAACCAATTTTGAAATTGTTAAAGCCACACAAGAAAGACATTATAAAAACTTCAAGTTTTTATTCCCTCTCCACAAATATCTGGCTCAGTACTTATACCAGTTACGTATGAATATAAATAAATATTATTCTTTGAAAATACATGGTATTTTATACATAGTAAATGTAAGTGTAATTAACCCTCAACGCACATGCGCGAGAGGGTGAGAGTTGTCATCTTGTCTGTTTGTCTGTCTGTCATGCTCCGTTTTTGGAGATTTTTTGTTGGTTTAGGTATGAACTTACTCAGAACGGCAATATAGGACTTTTCATTGTGCTACTTTTCTCTGATTTGTGAGAAACACGAAGTTTTCAACTCTCCATTAATATTAGCATTTGTGAGTAAAACCCCCGTGGTCACGTTATGATCACGTGAGCTAATAATTTCTTGCAGTCCGCAGTAGCTTATATAAATATAAATATACCAGAGTGTGTCCCTGGCCAGTTGAGCTTCTTCTACCGAGACATTGTTTACTTGTACCATTTTCATTGCCCAATCTATATTGATTCCTCTTTAGAATAGCCAATCAATTATTCTTTTGCCTGAGATGATATTGTAATAGCTTGCTAGTGTAGCTAGTAGCGCTGAGGGTTCCCACCTTTGGTGCTTTATTTCTCATTAGCAAAGCAAAAATAATCATAATTTTATAGAATCCTTAGCATTGGCAATGATTTTTGTCCAATAAAAACCTCACACTTATTACTGAGAAAGCAAATGGGACCTTATTTGAATTGAACATAAACAACTGATAGTCTTGTAGAAATGCCGACACTTTTAGAAATTTGATATAAAGGAGGTATAAAAATTATATTTTAAGAATTTTATGACGTGTAAATTTATTATGCTAATTTTAATCAAAATTACTATATCACCTAAGTTACAGAATATTGCTTTGTACACCTGCACTTACTTTTCAAGCTTAATAAGATGAAAGTGTGAAAAAATTAGGAATTAGCATCCACTGACATATTTTGGATCTGATACAATTTGTGTGGTAGAAATTGAGAGCATTATATCAGACAAAAAGTACAAGCTAGTAGCTAATAATTATTAGGTCATTGTAAATGTACATGCATACTATTCAAAATTTGTATAATGGTCTAGTGTTTTATTAGAAAGACCTTCATGGACACATGAAGAGTTATGGCAAGCTTCAAATGAAGAAAGCTTGGAAACCTTGCTAGAATTTGGAAGAGATTATCTTATGAATGACCTCAATGTAGCCTGCTTGGCAGATGGCCATACTGATCCTACAATGGTAAGTTACAATGGCTATATTTCTCAATAGAATACAACATGTATTATTAGGTATTGGCTGTCAGATCTACCATCGTGCAAGCATTGCCAGGGAAACTTTCTCCTTTTTTTGTCCCAAGGAATAATTTTCATAACATGGTTCATTTACAGAAAGGAAAATCGTATGGCTTTCTCATGCCAAACCCACAAACTGTTGGTAGTACTCCAGTTCATGTTATATTTCAAGTAAGTACTGAACTTATTGTTGTGACAATAATAATTACAGAAATGTTTCGAGTTTGAGACCCTGTGAGTATGAAATATAAAATAGAGACGGTAGAGCAATCGCACTTTAAAAAATTAATATGCAATTAAGTAACCAGTAAAGTAACAGATTATGTATAAATTGCATTTGTGTACATGATTAACACTTAATTACACAACATAGGGTATACCTTAATGCTTGAATTTTTGCTGACTTTGTCAATTTCAAAAAAGCATAAGCAAATTCTTAAGGGTCATATACTTGGGATTCAAGAAAAGTTAGAAATTATATAATATATGCCCAATCTGTAACTTATAGCTTTAGCTCATTAATAATTAGATTCAATGTATTTTAAGAATGTAAATAAAATTATTACATTTTTTTTAAGGAATATAATAGTAGGCTATAGTTTCTTCATCATTTTGTGATGAAGCACAATATTAGTAATTCAATAAAAACATATTGTGTCAGAGTTCTATTTTTATGTATAATAGTTTAGCAAAGATAACAGCTCCATGTTGTCCATTTTTCTACAAATTCTTGAAAAGTTAATTGAGGTATATCAAATACATTACAAAATTTTTATTTGATGGTTTAACATATCAATTAATTGGCGAGCGAGTGAAGCAATGAGACACCATCATGGGTAACACTATAGAAAAATTGGGAATATATTTTTGCTTGTTTATACATGTACGTATGTTTAGATGTATGTATGTCATTTTTACTTTCACCCTAGCATTTTTGTGTCACTTAGTAGTCTACCCCATCCCATACTCCATTAAACATAATCCTTTGACTTAGTAATCTTTACCTGTGTCTCTCAGGAAATTAAATTGTTTACTCCCTTTGTTTCTGACATGATCTGAATGTGGTATGATGTAATGGCAGTGGTTCTTGATTATTAATGCACTGTTTGATATGCCTATAACAAATGCCCTACACACAGTTGTTCTTTCAATGATTCAGTCATTCTCGGCTAAAACAATTATAATAAGAGCAAATATTCTTGGTTCTAACAACCAAATATTATGTTAACTAAAACTTAACCCTACATTTCGACTCCTTACCAAAGAAGATCGAACTCTCTGAGGCGATATAATAAACACAAAATAAACAACAAGATAACCTGAGGGTACGCTTACTGCTCTTTATATCCTGAAGGGTGATTTCCACCCAGCATAGACAGCCAGTATCCAGCATTCAGCCATTGCTGAACACACTTGGCAGCAATATTACCCCATTAAAGAAGAGGTATGAGTTGTAGAGAGAGCCACTTACAAGAATTGTGAGTCAAGGATCAAGGGAGCTCTATACATAAAGGTAACACTAGACAGCAAGTTTAACAGAGATATAGGTTTAGAGCTTCGTGAATGCTGGCTGTCTACACTGCATGCAAATCATCTTTCAGTATATAAATAAACAGTAAGCGTACCCTCAGGTTTTCTTGCTGTTTAGCTTGTTTTGTGTTTATTATATCACCACGGAGAGTTTGACCTCATTAATCCCTGAAGAGGACTTTGGCAAGAAGTCCAAACGTCAAGTTAAGTTAGAACTGATAAAATTTTCTATTAATATTGTTCTTACTTGTGCACGATGGCTCACTCGCCATTTATTTATGCTGAAGCACATACTAGCTACGACGTTGCGAGATTACAACTGATGGTTTATATCCTGTTAGCGTACAAAGTTATGTTCTCAAACAGAAGTAATAACTTAATAGCTACATTAGACCCACATACATACATACACACATACACACAAACACACACACACACTCACACATACATACTTAATGTTTTTTGTTCATTCAATTATTACTTTTCCCTGCATTTTATTCCAGGTTTCATGCTTTGACGAATTGCGCACAAAGAAATGTCTGGGGTATACTCTTTTATGTTTCCACAACAGTCACGATGAAGGTGGTTCTTTCAACATTATTGTCCTGAGTCAGAAATGCCATCCTAATAAAGTTATCGCTACTATTCATGACTTCTTGAGAAATACTTATGAAAACGTAATAGCACCCAGTCATTTCAGACGGGTTTTCTCTGACGCTAAAAAATCTGTACAGAAAAGCCTTATCTTCAACACGGAAACTGTGTTAGATACTTCGAGGCAGTTCTGGAGAGGTGTACAGAAGGGAGATAAGGATTATAATGAATCAAAACAGAATCTCATTGCTCTAAGCACTCTCAATTATGCACACTACAGAAGTCTTTATAATTCAGGAATTCTAGATGTCCAATCTAGGAAGATGTTAATTGTAGTACTATACAACAAGGAAGTTCGCGATATGAAGTTAAATGTGGACTGTTTGATTCAGTATCATCTCATAAATCAATTAACTAAAAACTTAGAATCTGCTTGTTTATAGAATTATAATATAATTTAATAACCATGAAGCGTTATAGTTGGTGTATAAGTCATATAACTTATGGTAATGCGTGAAATGTATACATACGTCTCCACATATGTATTAAAATGATGCTTACAAGGCTGTATTTAGAAGTATATTAACTAGTCTCTATCACTATTTACTTTGCTAGTGCAATTAAATATTCCGTGTGTGTGTGTGTGTGACTTATAAAAGGAAGCCATTTTGATGTAATGAAAGGTGTACTACATCTTTGGCCAATATGTTACTTCTTGTTGGGTAGACTGGCTCATTCTCAGCTGTGCAATGTTGAGCTTTCTATTAATACAATTATGTTTATAGTATATCTATGTATTTATGTATGCTTTAGCAATTGTATGTGTGTGTGTGTATGTGTGTGTTTGTACAGGAGAATGTAGTGAGTCTGAACTTAATGGTAGGAAAACCTCCTCTTCAAAGATCGGTAAGACTTCTCCATCAGTCTTGTCTGTGTGGGAGGATAGTTGAGGGTGGTGTTTTGATTTGTTAAGTGTTTCGTTGAGTAAGCAGTAAAAGTTCAGTTATCCGAACACTTTGGGACTGAGAGGTGTTCGGATAACTGAATGTAATAGTTATGGTATTATAAAACACTACTGAAGGGGTGTGGTCAAGCAATTCTGTATCTGCATGTGCTACTATTAGATTTTGGATGTTCGGTAAACTGAAGTGTTTGGATAATTGAAGTTCGGATTGCTGATACTCTATTGTACGACAAAATGTGTGTGTGTGTGTTTGTTTTATTTTATACCGTAGGAGGAGCTGAAAATACTAATTCGTGGAGGAATTCCTCAGGAGAGAAGAAGTCAGATTTGAAAGTGGATTATACTGAACACTGTAGGCAAGAAATATGTGAGTTTGCATATGTAGGTAGGTGTGTGGGGTGGGTGTGGGTGATGTGTGTGTGTGAGGAGGGGGGGGGGGGGGGGGGGGGCCATGAATTTGGAGGAAGGAGGTGTTGGGGGTTTTAAAGGACCTTGGGGGTATTAATCTTTCTTTTTCTTTAGGGAT
>WLWI01003475.1_pt1 | contig 13507 bp, 10 predicted proteins | sample 6701501 | NCBI WGS metagenome assembly WLWI01 (sample SAMN12718690, study PRJNA515312) | sponge metagenome | isolation source: marine sponge | host: Mycale hentscheli | place: New Zealand: South Island, Marlborough, Capsize Point | collected 2014-11-01
CCCTCGAGAAGTAGTAGCTTCCTTAGCATTAATACTACGGCATTCTGACTACCAACAGCTCTTGACAACCAACAACCGGCACTCCGTATCCCCCCATAAAACGGCGAAGTTTTGAAATTAAGTCTGGTAAAGGGTCTTCAATGCCATAGTAACCGGTCGAATCAACTTTTTGTTTCTTGAAAAGCAAGCGTTTTTGCAGGAATTTTCTCACACTTTTCTGCGCTTAAGTATAAAGTAAGGCTTGCTTAATGCTGTAGTTTCAGAATAAAGTGGGGTCAAGCCTAAAAAGCCGTGTTTTGGGAGAAAAAAGTTCCCCGCGCGCGCTTTTAAAGGGCATACGTACAATCCATACATACATACATATACATATGTACATATAACATATACCCGATTTTGCATTATCCACCCCTAATACTGTCTCGCTCGCTACGCTCGCTCGCCAATAAACAAACATCCCCGATTTTCGATTGTGTTACCCCTGTAAGTGTCTCGCTCGCTACGCTCGCTCGCCTATAAACAAACATCCCCGATTTTCAATTGTGTTACCCCTGTAAGTGCCTCGCTCGCTACGCTCGCCAATAACTTAATGCCTAAAAAATTACAGTGACATTTAATTGACAAACATAGCTAAGGAATTCTAGATAATAATGATAGAAAAATGAACTTTGGAATAATTGAATTAAACTAAACCATTTTTAATCATTTACAATCACTTGAACATGGAGCCCACTCCTTACTATTTTGTAGCAATTTTTATCACTTCTGCTGCTTCAATTATAGCTAGTATATTTTACTTCTTGTTCTAGTACAGTGTTCTTGCAAAAAAATATGACCCTTTCTAAAGTACTTGTCTATGTTCTTGAGAAGCTAATATTAGTAAGAATCCAGTCTTCCTGAAAGTTGTTTCAAAGTTTGTATGAGCAGAACAAAATGTATCAATAAATTGAGAGGTGAGCACTTGCATCAAATAAAAAAAATTTAAATCAGCTTCCAGGTTTCAATGAGTTATTCAGCTGCTTGGTGACAAAATTTTACATTGCTACTTATTTCATAACAAGATTTGTAATTTTGTGGGGTCGCAGTACACCGTCAACAATAGTACCTAACAAAGTAGTTCACTCCAGACTTTCAATCCACTATTTTTTTTTTTAAATAACTCCTTCTACAGTAAGTAAACCTCCACTTTATGTGTGTCCTGGGCCCATAACCTGTTGATTCCATTCAGATTTACTTGGCTATTATAAAAAAAATGTATGATTGTGTAAGGAACAAAAATCAGGTAAAATGGAGATAAAAATAAATCGTGCATCCATTTGTATTATGATGTACAACAAAAGCTGAGTGTGCGGGGAAAAGCTATACCAATATAAATTATTGAAACAATGAATATAATTAAGGTAATAATAAATGGAGTGTTTAGAAGAATGTGGTGGGGTTACACCACACGGATCAACAATGGAATGAGTGAAGCGCTAAGGGTCACTTGTGTTAGTATATACGGTGATGTATGTCGGAAAAGAGGGATTGCTTTGGGATCTGTCCAGATAGCTTTGTGCAAGTATCTTACAAGAAACACTTTTCCTCTGAAGTAAGTGCATTCTTGTGGCTCATTCTTGAAGCTATCTTAGCTATTTCTCTACCACATTTATCTACTTTGATAAGTATGTGCTGCTAGTGGAGATACATTTTTCTGTAATAACAAACTATCCAGAATAGGGGATTGTTTGAGGTGGTATTTGCAACAACCACCCCAGTTTTTATTTTGGTAGCAAGTCAGGTTACTTTTCCTATAATAGTAGCACTTGCTGTCCTGTGGATATTATTTCCTTTAGACCTTTTGTCCCTAGACAAAATTGGATACCCTAGAAGTTAGTGTAGTATGATATTTTTTATTAGCTTACGCGTGACCGCAATCGCTCAAATTTTCAATAGGTGTGGTCTCTGGTCGCTCCTAGAGGAGCGAATGTATTTATTTTGAGCAAGATGGGACAGAGAAATTGGTCGCTGGTCGGAAATAAGAGGTGGTTGCTTCTGGGAGGTTCCAAATGCACTATATTTGCTGTAGTTGCAATCGGGGGCTCCTGATTTGGTCTCTCCAGAGAGGTCGGTCAATTCTCGGAGTGGTCGGTAATAGGAGTTTTACTGTATATATATTATTTGCTACTCAGTTACACCCACTGCGTATAATATTGTAACCAACTTCTCAATAATTCAATAATACAATACTTTGCTTTTTATTATTTTGAAAAACCATGAAAACTATTAATAAAATTATAATAGCTACCTTGTACAAAACAATTCCATAAAAACAGATACATTAGTGTTGTTTTGGTTAACTAAAACTAAAAACTAAAATTAATTTAACACTAAAATTGAAATTAGTACATTGGAAAACCAAAACTAAAACTAAAATTGTTAGTCTTTGCTAGTGAAAAACTAAAACTAAAATTAATCTTGAAATATTTTGTCAAAAAACTATAACTAAAATGTAAATTTTCAACCAAAACAACAGTTAGTGAATAGTAGAAGTAAACAGTTTTTTTAGTCTTCTATTCCCATCATATCCTCCCATAACATGGATATTGTCTGATTTCACGATACAGGTAAAGTAACACACTGCATGTGGTAGTTGTCCAGCCTGGACCCAGGTATTAGTCTTAGAGACATAGCGCTGGATGGTGGACACTTTCCATCTCTTCATGTCCGAACCACCGACTGCCAGTAGAGATCCTCCAATGTTGAGCGGACAAGATCGTGTACAGTTGAGTGAAGGTAGTTTGTTCCATATGTTGGAACTGTCTGATGAGGAGTGTGAAACAAGAGCCTCCAGAGATACACTATAGACATCAGGACTGTCACACAACCGTTTCTCACACACTCCCCCCATGAGGTACCAGGTATCTGCTATTGTAGTAGACTTCATCATGTACCATGGTGTTGGTGTAGATGGTCCAGTGGACCACTGCATGTTGGAAACATCAAGTACCTCAACACTAGTTTGTAAACAAACTCCATGGAAACCACCAGCCACCACCAGCCAATGTTTATATGAAGTAGCTGAAGGCAACTGGCAAGGTGTAGACATAGGAGGGAAGGGGTGTGTCCACTGGTTGCTGTCAGGCTGCCACTCTCCTAGTTCACTGCTATCAGAGTCATCTCTATTCAATCCTCCCACCACAACTAGTTTGTTGTTGATTGTAGTCATAGCAAACTCCCTGGTACTATATAAAGGTAGAGTATACCATTGGCAGGATTGTATGTTGTAGGCCATCACTATGTACTCTTCCTCATCTCCGGCAACATAAGTCCCTCCTCCTCCAACATACACTGTATCATTTATCTCTACTGATTGGATGTAGCCACTCCTAGCCATTGGCATGTCAGGACCACGCCTCCAGTCCAGTTCTAGTGGGAATATCTAAAATAATAAATAAATACATCATCTGCAGTAAATTTGTATAACACTAGTCATGTCTATATTGTTAATATTTTATGTAATGGATATTCTTATGTTACTTGAACATTTTCCATTTCTTAATGTTTTGCTATTATATCCAAGTACAGGTTTTACTGGTTCCAAACTTGGTACAGACATGAAGACATCTGTAGTCGCCACATTTGTAGTTTTAAAATTTCACATCACATCATGTACTTAATTTATAAGGTGTAAATTAATATATATTTTTTCACTTGATTGTCACATTGCTTTAAGCTGGCATCTTTTTAGATCGATGAAGTTAAGGTTTGTTATGAATTTAATTAGTTCATAAAAGACCAAATTTTGGAATGAAGGGCTCTGCATATAAATTGACTTCTTATATTTGGCTCAGTAGTGTGATATATCGCCCATTTTGGACAAATTTGGTGAGTTTCATCGTTTGGAGACTGAAATTCATAAATGTGAAGTATTTAATGGTGAAAACTTATTAAATATTACTAATCTATGTCTCCACTAACTTGGTGTAAAGGTTGGGAGCCAATGCTACAATCGTTGCAAAGTAAAATCAAATTTAATGACAGCAAATCTCCAAGAATCCACATTGCAGCTCAAGTTTTGACGTCATGTAGGCTTGTGGAAAATTTGTGTTTTCTGTGGGGGGGGGGGTGGGGTTGGTGGGGAGAGTGGGGAGGAATCCCCATCGAATGCAATTAACTGACAACCGTAAGGATCACCATAAAGCAAGAAATAACTAAAAAGTGTATAAAAGCTTACCCAATAAGCTCGAAATCTAGCTGTCAGGCATGTGGAGGTGTCGTGCTGCTACCCTAGCTAAATGCTGTATTATGGGATCATGTCCATGGACAAGAACAATACAAATGGCTAGCATCATAAACATTTCCAGGTTTTTTTCTAAATGCAGCAAACTTTAGGCATTAAAAAGTTACGGCACCTTAATACCTCACACCTAACACGAGAATTTACTTTAGCTAGCACTTCCATGTCTGCACAACACTGCACCACAAAGTAAATCTGGCAGGTAATGAGCACCACAGAGTGCCAATCTCTTCTAATATTGCAAAGTCAGCGTCTCTTCACAACTGCAACATTCTTTAGGCCACATACGCACTTTTCTCGAAATCACTTGGTACAAGAACTTATTTTTCTTCTCAACAAATGAAGCAACCGCTCCCAATTTTTGCACCAAGTTAGTGGAGACATAGATAAGTATTATTTAATAAGTTTTCAACATTAAATACTTCATATGTATGAATTGCAGTCTCCAAACTATGAAACTCACCAAATTTGTCCAAAATTGGCAACATATCGCATTACTCAGCAAAATATAGGAAGTCAATCTATATGCAGAGCCCCCATCCCAAAATTTGGTCTTTTAAGTGATGCGTAGAGATGTCTTCATGTCTGTATCAAGTTTGGAACCAGACAATCTTATTGTGTCTCATTATAATCTTTAAACTCAATGTCTAGACTACAATATGGACATAACTAATTTATTATACACTTTAGTGTGGTGTAGCCAAACCCTTTACCAAACAGCTGTACAAGAAAAGTCTGTTGTCAAACTTATATTCTGATTTGTACCAGACGACAATATTCCTGCATGGCCAATGAAATTGCTGTTAGTACAATAGGAGACAAAATAAAGTTCTGAATTCTGTTCTGTAGAACGGCCATTGCGCGATTAAAAAATGGAGGGAAAATGGTACGTGGGTTGGCAAAAATAGCCGTTCCGTTTATTCAGCATTTACCGTTATAATTTTTCTCATTCACCACATGCCTCACTTGAAGAAATATATAAAATCATTTATCCAATAAAACATTCTGATTTTTAGTTTACAGGCTCCTGCGGCGGAGCTTATAAAATATTTGAACACAGAGAATTGTTAGCTTGACTACCACTCAGTATCGATGTTTTCTCAATGTTAGGGCATATCAGGCTTAGAATTTTTACTACTGAAAGTTCATCAGTAGCTAGCAGAAGACCTACCTGTGTGCCCATCGAAATTTAAGTCTGCAGCTTTATTGAAGCAAGTTAAATTTTTGTACGAGCTTTTTTGCACAATCCCAATAGCGCTCAATGGGTAATACAAGCCCTAGCTTCCTGATCTAGCTATTGAAGAGTATTAGTGGATCAACGGAAAAGCTTAACCGTTTTTTTACCATTTTAGTATACAGTGTCAGTCGTTTAGTCAAAACGGTACAGAATGTAATGGTAAAGAAATTACAATTTTACATCTGTACTACGGAACGAAATCCGGAACTTTTAAATGCTCGTGCAACTGGAAACCAATGAATCCATTCAAATTATTGTGTAGGCTATTGGTAAGCAACTGAACCGACCGCACACTATGAATATCATATGAAACATTCCATTCCACTAGTATTCAGAGTGTACAGGTTTAACATCAGACCCTTTCACCACGTAGCAGTTTGGTAAAGAATCTGGCTATGCGAGACTACTTACAATCAATAGTATATTGACTTAGGATAGTCAGTACTCTTGATGAAATATTAGAAAACAAAGTTTACAAAAATGCAAAATACTTACTAATAATTTCTTTTTAGTTGACACCGTGGTAATATGCTCCAGTTCCTTTGTTAGTCGCTCCACTTCAGATTGGAGAATTCGTTTCTCTCTTTGATGGCGAGATTCCAGATGAAGCTTTTCTTCTTTGTGATGTGATTCTAACTGAACGTTTTCAGCTGCTATCTGGTCCCTCAGTTGATTGTTCTCAGTCTTCAGTCGATTGTTCTCCGTCTTCAGTTGATTGTTTTCTGCCTGTACTTGCATGACACTTGTCTCTGATTGATGTTTGTCTTTAATAAGTTGTGTATTTTTTGCAGACTCCATCAGTTTTCTGTCACTTTCTAGTTTAGTAATTTCTTCTGTCAATTCTCTATTTTCCATTTCTAATCTATTTTCAGAAATCTAATAATATAAAACATTAAACGATAATTAAACATTTAAAATTAATAATAAATACATAGTATGAAAAATGAACTATTCTGATACAGTTAATTACAAGGAAATAAAAACAGAAAAAAAATTGCCTATTTAATCAATAGCGTTGTTAGAGTTGATAAGCTACTGTTTATGATTTTAAGTTTTAGTATAACTACTTCTAAAGTAACAAGTAAATAATATCTCAGAGTGAATGCTATTTACTTCCATGATCACTACAACAATGATATAATTAAGATGTTGATGGCAATAATGAGGAGTTCAAGTTTTAATCATACAATCAACCACCAACATCACGTGCAATTACTAAATAGTTTGACCATTAATTATGACAAAAAAAATTGGGTCAAAGTTTAGATAATTATATAGCTTAGCTATGCTGTTTGATATGCGTGTTCAGATATTATGTACTCATCTAATATAGGTTTGGTCTGAAAAATTAACGTGGAAAAAATAGAGTAATGTAATTATTGTAATAACTATTTGATAAACTTAACAAATGATTGTAGTTCACATATCGACATTACCTCGAGTTCTTTTATTATTTTATTTTTTTCTTTAGTTTCCTTCATGTGTAACACATTGATTATGTTGATCAACCTCCCCAGATTCCCTCCATGTATGTTCTCCATTGCATCCTGTACTGGTGTTAGTGTCTCCAGTAGCTGCTCAGCAGTAGGTCTTGTTTGAGGAGTATTGTGCAGGCAATTAGTCACCATCTCTACTAGAAGAGGATGAGACATCAATAACTGATCCTCCAACTTCTTCATGTACACCTCACGACGCTCTACTTCATTTCGACCAATAACTCGACCAGGATTATGTGGATCTGAATGCGTAGCCAATAACAGCTGTCCTGGAAAAATCTAATAAATAATTTAAATTGATTTTTTTTTGTATAATTCACAATATAGCAATTTGCTGTCAAGATTATTCTTATGCTAACTTTACAGTAATACAATATCTATCTGATTAATGCTCAATTGCTAGTAAGTAATATAAATAGGATCATTTGTGAAGTATTTTACTTGATTACAACAAAATATCAGCCAAAAACCTATATACAATATCAAGAAAATTTTTAATTACATTTTAATAGATTTCCTTATGGATTACCAATAACTCAGTAAACTTAAGTTAGTTTTACCTGTGTGAGTATGTAGAGGGCAAGATGTCCGAATGAGAACACATCTAGAGATGGGCCATATCTGTGGCTCTCACTGAGAGCCTCTGGTGGCATGTACACAGTGGTCCCCGGATTCTTTGAGAGTGTTTGGGCTAGTTGCGTTGGTTTTAAAGTTACCATGCGAGAGTTTCCCATGTCAGTGATCTTAGCTGTCAGAGATGTTGTGAGGAGGATGTTCCTCGCAGTCAGGTCTCTGTGGACTATGGGAGGTCCACGACGATGCAAGTAAACTAAACCGCTGCCTGTGTCTGTAAGAATGGAAATCTTGACTGCAAATGGAATATTAGGGGCACACTCTAGGAGGTCATCCACACTCATTTCTAGTCTCTCCATCACCAGTAGAGGTAGCTCTGATCCCTCAAGGAAACACAGACCAAGGAACTGTGTTATGTTAGGATGTCGGAGACCAGCCATGAGTTGACATTCTCGTTGATATCTGTCTACAGTCTCTCCAACTCCTTCATTTCCAGGATCCAATAATAGTTGGTGCATACGCTTGGCAGCACACAAAACCTTGCTATATGTTACCTGAAATATCATCATGTATTAGTTAAATAAATTAAACAAGTCTAAGTTAAAGTATTAAAAAGTGTATTATTTGATAGTGTGTATAAACTATAATGATTGGTTATGGTCATCAAATTAGCAATTTGTGAGGTAAGAATTGAGTAATAGACCTTACGTGATTACCTCGTTAAAAATTACGTCAACCTCGCAACGGTCGATACGGTGCCATTTTGTATGTAAATTGAGTGTATACATTGAGTGTAAGAGAAAGTAAGTGGTGCGGCATTTTGATGAGAATCAATTGCAGAATGTGTGGTCCACTCAGAATATTATTCAAGCTTGGATATCAATGCAAGATCAAGGTACAGAGAGAAATAAGGAATGTTTGGGGTATTTCAGACCCCTATCTTACGATGGAAGAAGCACTGGAGGGTTTGGAATGGCAAGATTGGCCAGAAGTTGAGTATCCTTACATTTATAATTACTTGATCAATACTTTTAGCTTTTATACGGAGAAAGAAATAAAAGCTTATAAAAGTTTGGAGGGATACAGACAGTTTGTTGATGGTTGGGTTCACTATATTTGAAAGCCAGCTTTCTTGTCACTTAGTCCTGGTTACTGTAATGCATATGTATCATTGTATGACAAGGGTACAGTACCAAAGCCTTTAATAGACTATTTTGAATCTGCACATGCCCAGCTATAATCATACCCTGATCTGTTGTTCCAATGTGAGAAGTTTTTTCCATCTAAAAATGAATCTTTAGAGCAGGTTAAGGCAGTAGAAGTAAGCACTCAAGAGCAAGCTAAGTCTAAAGTTTGGTTTCAACAAAGAGCAGGCAGAATTACTGCTTCCAGATTAAAACTAGCTATTCACACAGATATCACGCAGCCATCTCTATCTCTCATTAAATCAATATGCTACCCTGAAAGCCATAACTTTAAGTCGAAAACTACTTGCTAAATGGAGACACAATAAATTTGAGTTTTCTCAATGTGGACTGGTAATTTCCACATCTTTTCCTTACATGGGTGCTTCCCCAGAAGTCATTGTGAACTGTGAATGTTGTGGAAATGGTGTTGTTGAAACCAAATGTCCTTACTCTTATACTAATAAATCTTTTTTGGAAACTTGTGATGGACAAAGTTTTTGTTTGGAAAGATGCAGTGACACTTACAAGCTAAAAATAGATCACCTCTACTATTATCAGATACAAGCACCAATAAAGATATGCAGGAGTACCTATGGCAACTTTGTTGTATGGCATGAGTAAAATTGATTGTGAAAGAATACATGCTGACCCAGCATTCATTAAATGTGTATTTGAGCAGGCAACTCAGCTTTGTTAATATGCATTACTCTCAGAACTTCTAAATAAGTATTATTCAAAACCAATCACTCCTTAGATGATGACAAACCACAAACTGCTGATGAAAGTGAAACTAGTCACAGTTGACAAATTTGGTGCTATTGTAAAATAGGTGAATATGGGGAAATGATTATGTGTGAAAGTGGAAAATGTGAAATTGAATGGTTTCATACAGACTGCCTAAGAATTACCACTATTCCAAAAGGCAAGTGGATATGACCAGATTGCAGGGGAAAAAATGCAGCAAATCTTAGAAAGTAGCCAACTTTATCGTTAACTCTGATATTATGCATTCATAACAACAAATTGTTCATGTAATACAGTAATTAATCATGTAAATTGTTCTAACTTTGTGATAATTACAGTTTTAATCCATTGGCACAACAGATTGCACAGAGCAGCACATATAGTAACAATTTTGTCAGTAACACTGCACTCTTCTCCCTTATTACACATAATAAAATTAATTGGAAGTGTAGACTTTAAATTTTATGTTTTAATCTTAGCAGTCCAATTACCCTCTCTACATGAATCCGTACTCTGGATAACTGACGACTTCTGTCCACCTCATATCTGCTGAGCTGATTCTTGCCTCTTGTGAAACATGGATTCCGCACTGTAGAGGCCTGCAGCATCATGGACATTAAATCATCTATCAGCTAGAATGAGGTCTCCTGGCAAGATAGTCTAAAATCCAACAATTCTCTGTGAGGTATCGATCCAATACACGTCCACCCCATCCTTTGGATACAAAGGTGATTGACCCTTGTGGAGATATAGCAATTAAAATCTCACCGTATTGTGGTGCCTATAATTGAGTCATGTTTGAGCCCTTGCCATCAATCCTTTAGGTCTTTCATAAACACTTCAAAACAATCAATGATTACTACGCACTTGCTAAAATTGTTTTTAAATTCTCTAGGCATGGTTAAATATAACTGTTCATGTTCAGGCTACTTTACCAAAGGCTTTAGTTGCTCATACACAACATTAATCCACTTTTGAAAATACCGAGAAACTGTACTTGCATGTATATTAATAAGTGAAGAAGTTCGTTATCTGCATAAAATGCTACTTCTTGAGCACAATTATAAACTGGTGAAATGGCAGTAGCACAGAACGGGAGTTAGGTATGTATGGGGTAGTAAATTCAAAAATTGCATCCAGGATTTTACGACATGGTATAAGCCAGTAAAAAAAGACACCTTGGCATCGTCCACAAAGCATTCCGGAATCATCACATCCCTCAACTTTTTCTTAAGCTCTAAGTTTTCCACACACAAAGCATTACAATCTCTCATTAAATCTTCCACAAACTCACTTGTAAGTTCAGTCATAGTGCCTGTAGATTGACTAACACTTGATACGCAGGTTTGAGAATCGTCAATGTCTGCAATAGTAGAAATCAACATCTTCTTGCACATCACAACAAGTAGTACTATATCCATGTTTCCTTCAGGTTCAGTGTTGCTTCTAAGTTTCATTAAAGTCTTGTCTTGATGTATTGCATCCAACCTTCGTCTCTTTGTGACATTTCTTCTATTGTAGCTAGCTAACTGGGACTCCCTACATGTTGGAACAAAGTGTATATCGGCAGGTGATACAGGATCATCACTCTTTGATCCCCCAACAAAATGAGCACTGCAGATCCATGTGTACTTTGTAGGCTTCCAGTCTTTCCTGTTTACAGAAGCAACCCATAAATTTCTTCTCTCAATATATATCAGCAGGAAAAATATAAAAATGCAGCCGACAACTTTTGAAAAACCAGTTAGAGCAGCCTACGGCGGAACAGCACTTTCCCATCTTCACCTTAAGTTGACACTCAACATGGCGGACAGGATAGGCAAACGCGCAGTGAGCGTTGATATGATGTCAACCGCACAAGCTCTATTGAGTGCTAGGTGTGCCCATAATAGAGGCGTCCAGATAATAGGGGATTGAGTGTATTTGATAGTGTGCATAAGCTACAATGATTTAAACTTCTATTGAGAGCTTGGTATTATTGATGCATACGCTCCAAAACATTACACTGAGACCTAATCATACCCGTAGCCAAGGGGGGTTCAGGGGTTTAGTCGAAGCCATTTCAGAAGTAAATGATTTAGCCACATCCCACATATAGCTTCCTAATAAACATTCAGTTCCTTGGCTATAAGACTTCACTGTTATAACATAACGGAAAAAGTAAAGCTAGCTATTCTATATAAAGTGTAACGTACTCATTAAATAACTGATAAATGAAAGGTTTATTAACTGCTTGTATACAGTTCCTCATAGTAGTGGTCAGAAGCCTTGTTATGCGAGGCTGATGTTTCTACTAGTTTACAGCTTTTCACTTTTCACTGAATATCAACAGTGTTCAGTGAACCTGTAGTATTGAAATGTAAGTTAGAACAGTCCACTTACTTCTAGAACTGAGCCATATGAACCTGTTCCAAGGGACTTCCCTGTAGGTACCACCTGGTCTAAGAAATACTGCTGTAACTTCGAGTCTCTTCTAAAGAATCTAGACCAGCCTTGCCTCCTAGCCATGGATTTAACACTCCCCAGGTAAACGCGCCAGACTGCCTCAAAGCTTAAAATTGGCTGCAAGAAAAACTTAAATAACTTTAGAACGGAAACAGCTACGCATCCGGGGTTTGCACAATTAGAAAGCTCACGCGGAAGCGGTTAAAAATCACACGGTACGGCTTAATTGATCCCTCGGACTGTCTTCATTATAAATTTTGTAAACAATGAGCGTCTTCTTCTCGGATTCCTGTGATTCTAGCTTTATATCGCGATTAGCTTTGGTTGCGAGTGTGGAAACAGAATTGACGGAGTGTTTTGTTGTCGCAGAAGGTACAGGACCACATAGTTGCCAACTATCCCGGTTTTGCCGGGATTATCCCGGTTTTTTTAGCCTTTCCCGGATCCCGCCCGGTTTACTTTTACTTGCATAGGATTTCCCGGAATTCTTACATAAGCCCACATAACTTTTTCCAGAAATTGTTACATAAGGCCACACACCTGACCACCGCCACAACAGAGAGCTGCACAGTCAGCAAGTCTGGATAGAGTTAAATCGGCCAAATACTCGAAATCGAGTACCCGTGGTCCGCGTAACCGCCAAATACTCGATTCCATACAACAAAGGGGGTTAATAGCTATTAGCCAGCAGCTGCACACAATAGTCTGCAAGTTAGTCTGCTTGATATCAGTGGTTTGTGTAGTGGTATAGCTATCTGTACAGCATATCTACCACTATAAAATATTTTTCATATAAACTTGGTTGAAAACACTGAAATAAAGAATAAAATATTATTGTATGACTAATAATATCACAACAGCAAAAGTTCATCATTTGGTACAGGAGAGTGAATCAAGAATGCCTGAAGTCTTCTCAAGGAGGTTAGTGATTATTCAGTGATATTCAGGATCCAGAGTATGGTGGAACACAAGTAGGTATAAATAGCCAGGCTATTTTTGTAGAATCCATGACATACTATCTTAATGATATTCATGATGGTTAATTAGTGGATGTGGCCTATCCCGATTTTTCATTTTAGAAAGTTGGCAACTATGGGACCACCTGGTGGATGTTGGTAAGGTTATTTGTCTACCTGTTCAATAACAAAGCTATTTAGTCACTAGCTCCAAAAAATTTCAATTACGCGGTAGGTTCTTGATTTTTCACAGACACTTGAACTCGCCGAAATCATTGGCGGGGGTCCTTCCTGTTGGCATTTATTATCCTCCCCTGTGGCATTTAGAACCCTAGCTTGTGACATTTAGTACCCTAGCTTACTCCACATTCTCTATTGTTTGGAATAGCTACTTGGCATTTCTAACACATTTGTATTCAAAATTTTAGGGATAAAGCAAAGAAATATTTTTATTTTTTTAATACTAATATTAAAATAAAGTGATGAGTAGCTAAAACTGATTAAATAAGTTACAACAGCTAATGATGATATTCCTATTTATTTGAGATAAACAGACGACTGTCCTTAAAAAAGTCAATGAACGGTCTCCCTTC
>WLWI01003476.1_pt1 | contig 13507 bp, 9 predicted proteins | sample 6701501 | NCBI WGS metagenome assembly WLWI01 (sample SAMN12718690, study PRJNA515312) | sponge metagenome | isolation source: marine sponge | host: Mycale hentscheli | place: New Zealand: South Island, Marlborough, Capsize Point | collected 2014-11-01
TCAATTCCAGTATTCACCTGGATTTTTGTCATATATTTGGAACTAATGTGGTATTACTTTGGCAGTTATATATGGCAAACGAGTGAAGCGAGTGAGACACTATCAGGGCTGACACGCTTGAAAGTCAGAGATAATTTGTTTGTAAGCTTGGATGTCGGATTTCATTTTTGTACTTTGACCCTTACATTTTGTAAATGGTCAACCCAGTCCCATACTCTACTGAACAAAAAAATTTTGTTAGTCTTTATTCATGTCATCCAAGAATTCAATCATTTAACCCTTTGAATTAGGCTGTTTCTGGTACAATAATGGCACAGTTAGGTCTATCAACTTGCTTGAGATCATTTTCTATTATTTGCGGTAAGTTGCTCTGTTTGTCATAGGCTTTGACAAAGAGCGCAACTTACTACATAGCTGCATGCCCTATGGTGAAAAAATCGGAGTTGGTAGCAGTTACGATGGAGTTGTATCGTAAGTTGCTCTAATGTCTTCACAAGTACAGTCTCATTCCAATCCTTTGCCCTGCAATTATAACAATAGGATGTTATTTGAAGTGGCTGTATCAAAATAATACACTATAGTTAGTTCTGGGACGGGTTCGTCCTCATGCTTCACTGTAACTGGTAGATTTTTGGCGCTGAAGTTAATTGATCCGCGTAAAAAATTGAGAACTGGTCTTGCGTGAATAAAGATAGCTTGTGAAGGGTAAATAGGAACTGGGTTATGGACAGGGACAGTTCTGAGGTACAATATAATCATGAATGATTAAACAACCACAGGTTCCTGTGGCATGACACCCTTAACTAAGCAGTGGCTTTAACACACTACACGTACACACACGCACACACACACACACACACATACCACCTATAACTGAATAGATACCTACATTAACATTGTACTTATTTTCCCCGTGACTTGACTAATTAGAAAATGGATTTTCAACTAAGAAATAATACTTGTCTATTGCAACCTTCTCTTCAAACTCGTCTGCGTAGGCTCCATCACCATTACTTAAGTTCTCTCTGTCTGGGTTGCTACTGGTAGTGTTCTTCAGCCTTATCTGCCTACAGGTCTGAATCTTGTGCTGAACTATCCCTCTCCCACTAGCTAGTAAGCAGCCAACTCCAAGATACATTGGGTTCTACTTATAACCATTTCTACAGTCACAATGGCCAACTCATAGCCCATTGGTGTATTTTGTTTCTTTCTTTTCTTTTAAACTAGGGTCTTTTTAGAGCCCCCACAACACGAAAGATTTTCCTCACCAATAGATTGTACATTAACCAATTAGGGTTGAGGTTGATGTTTAAATTTGATATTTCGTTGAACTTAATAACTGGGATGAGTTCATATTTTGCACACTGACAACACGCCCCCTAAAGAATGGTGCAATAGAGAGTTGTTTTTGTTTTGTTTTTTTTAACCGAAATATTTGTATAAATAGAAAAAAATAGAAATCTGAAAAAAAAAATTGGCTCTATAATACTTTGGAGACAGTCTTAATCTACCACTGAAAAAAAAAAAAGCTTTGTAACTAGAAATATATAGCTTCAGAAGAGCACAGTATCATCGCCAGTCTGAATGTCCTAAATACGTTACTACAGGAAATTCAAGTTTTTGCCCAGTGCTCTTTCTCCATCCCTGATCAGTTTTTGTTCTTGCAACTTGGTTCAGAAGAGCGCTCTAACTGTGCCCATTTCAACTGCAACAATGAAATGAGCCTAAAAAGCTCAGTGTTTTTGTCTGGTCCAGCTGCAGCTGGTTAATTAGATAGTCCAAATGCTTCAGAAACTACTACTGCAGGTTCGGTCACAATACAGATGATGTGTGGGGTGTGGCTAAAAAGGGAGGTTCTATCAAATCCCCCGAACCCCCCTTGGCTACACTAGGTGTGCTGTATGAATGTTTACATTGCTGAGTCATCATAGTTAAGTCTGACCACTCCTACTCGGTTCATCCTGCCTAGTATGTATTTGCCTAGTTTTCTACTGGCAGATGTGGTGTTCACACATCTGAATTTTTTATTTTCAACAATATTTACAAAAATTATGGTGAGTGATCATTGCAAGGTCCACACAGTTCAGTTGAACTCAAGTTATCCAACTTCAATATTCTAAACACTTCAGGTATCTAAATATCCAAAATGGTAGTAGCACGTGCCAACATGAAGAGTTGCTTCACCCCTTTATTAGTACACACATCATTATAATTTTTTTAGTGTTTGGTTATTTGTTATCTGAACACCTTTCGGTCCCAACACGTTGAAATGACTAACAGAAGTCCTACTGTATTACGTTCTCTGGTGTTATGTGAGGTAGGGTGGTCACCCACAGTGGAACTGGTTCGTGGTTGTGAACTTCATGGTTGTGGTGGATTAGGCACTGGCTGTGGCAAGTCTGACCACTCTGTTCCTTGTGAGTTGTCCACATCGGTGTCAGACCATGTGTATTTATGATCGTGCACACACATGCACACATACACATACATACTTTCTCACTCCCTCATATTGCGTTCAGGAATGGCTTCCACAAACACTTAGCACTATTTCTGCTGGCTACTTTATATTACTTAGTTGTGTATTCATTTACACTTACAATGTGCCTCAGCATTACATATAACCTTGAGCTAACTGCTTGCAGATAATTAGGAGGAGGGAGGAGGCGGAGCTATAGGACCAACCTGAATCTTACATGACATTAGTAATTAATCCTCACTCGTGAGAGGGTTACAGTACTCAGTTTGTCTGTCAGTTAGTCAGTCATTTTGTCACACGAATGTGTGTTAAGTATTAATGTCTACAGTTTCATTGCACGAGTTGCATATCGACTTGCTCAAGCTTTATATATTGACATGTGCGAACATACATTTTGGCATATTCTATTGATATTACTCCAAATAAATGATTCTATTGGTCTTTGTAATAGCTAGCTAGGGTAGAGTACCAATGTGGGTTCGCACCCTTTGTGCTTCATTTTAGTGGAAGTGATGATAGTACATGTTCTGGCATTTGAAGTGGTTACTTTACTGTGGTGTGTGTGGGAATGTGATTGGGCGTATTTGCCACCTGTGCTGCAGGAGCACCAGAGCATGTATTATAAGTACATAGCTACATAATTGAGTACCTGTTGATATCAAGTTTGATTATAGGCTTGGTGCTTCAATTTTTGGGGTACATTACCATTAAATATTGTGACGTATGTGCTAGTGTGTGTGTGTATGTGTGTGTAGTGGTAGTGGCGTGAGTTCAAGCCCCACTCAGGCAATTTTCCATCTAATTTTCTATCTGCCTCCCACCAGCCCCACCAGTTATTGGGTACCTGGCATTTGCTGGGGTGCAAATTCAAGAATTTTCCTCGTGAAACAGCAATGGTCCAGGCGGGACTTCAGGTGCCCACACCACTTGCCATGAGGAAAGGTCTTTCTCCTGTGAGTTTCTAGCCCGTTCCTAACCCGGCTCCAGTTTTGCTTGTACGACTCACAGTGCCTGCTTAGTGCGTAGGCATCCTGGTTCTGCCTGTGTGTATGATGGTAACAAGAGTATGTGTGCACACGTGCGTGAGTGTGTGTGTGTGTGTGTGTGTGTGTGTGTGTGTGTGTTTAGTGGAGAAGGATGCTGTCACAATAATAAGGAATGTGTTCAATGAATTCCTATTTCATGCAACCATCAGATTAAGGTATTTTCAGAGATCATGGCATTCAGTTTGACCTATTTGTTGTTGTTGTTGTGCCGTACAATTTTGGGGGAACTATTGTCTATTTTTGGTTTTGATTTGTATTTGTTGTTGTTTATGGTTGTTTTTAGCTTATCCTCAGTTTTTATTTTTTTGGCAGTTTTTTTTTGTTTTTGTTTTTTGTTAGACTATCGATCTTTCATCATTATTTTAGGCACACAAGTAAAAAAAAAGACCAAATTTTTTCATACACACACTCAGTGTGGCATATGTTATTATTGCAACCATAACTGGTTTTTATTGTGTGAGTGTGTACTCAGCTGCAGCTTGTATTGTATTGTGTAGCCCAGATACAAATAGTAGTATTCACTTCTCTTGGCACTTGCAACCCAAGAGAAGTTTTTCTTTTGATGCGCAAGGGACTAGTAAACATGAAATGTGGGCGTGAAAGATGAGTGGTGCAGGTGCTGTCAGGAGTGGAAGGAGAGGTAGGAGATGTGAAGAAGGAGTGGCCTTTCTCTCACAAGACAGAAAAACTGGCATCTAACTCATTCACCAGCAATAGTGCCATATGGCGCTCGCCATTCATTCTGCCAAAAAAAAATCGATTATCCAATATAACGTTCTAGATTTTTGTTTATACGTTGCTGTGGTGTAGTACTTCCTGTAATAAAAAAAATGAAATGGAAGCAGTGGTACTTTACTTTATTGAATTTTTTTAAAATATGGTTGCTGAAATGTTTACCTTTGAGCGTCGCTCCACCTGAATTTTTTTTTTTTTGTATGAGGCTCTGAAGCTCAGAATTAAGTAACTAGAATGTGAACAAGCTGCACACTCTGTTTGAACTCCGTGGCAGCATCATGACTGTAATTCAGTTTAAGTTCGAACCGTTAGTAAATGGTAAGTACTTACTTTTAGCCTTTCACTTCATGGACTATGGTACTTTTTTATATTAGTAAATAGTTTTGTGTTAAAAAACTTCTCTTACTGATTGTCTTTACAGAAAAAGAATAAAAAATAAAATATTATACAATTATCAAGTTACCACAATGGTTGTCATAAACTTGCCTGTGAAAGGTTTAAGATGACGATTTACTAATTGCCCAGGTTTTCCCAACGGCCCCGCTATCACATGGAATATTGTGGGCGGGTTTAAGGTGTGTGGTATGCATATGTTGTAGGAAAGCTACTTCATATCATTTGCAGGCGTGTTAGCATGCACACCTGCAGTAAATTGAAGCCATAAATGTATGTATATATAATTATAAGTAATACAAGTAGTGTGCTTGAGCACAAATGGCAAGCAAGCCTTAAACTGCACTATTGTTAAAAGATTGATTTTAACAACTAACACTCAAGCTACTAAAATAAAGTCGAGTTTTTAAATTATGTATTATGCGGTAGAGGGGATTCAATGCCGTAGTAACCGCTCTCCGCAACTGTTTGAATTGAAAAAGAAGCAACAAAATCAAGTCACGTTATTTAAACTTTTTCTTTGTGTAGTAGTTGTAACGTACAATACTTTCACACAACTGAACATACCTACGCAAGACTTACCTTCGTGGTTAGTCTAGTGGACAATGAATTTTCAAGTAAATATTCTGATGTAGGGCTTACAACTGTGACAAATAGTGTATTAACTTACCACCGCCACTAACTCAAATAGAAATGGAGCTCCCATAAGTTTTTGAGTTTTAACTGCAAAACAATTCAAAGTGGTAATTTCAATTCGCAGCAACTTTCTGTGTCTTGAAAAAAAAGCTTTTTCACAGGAATTTTCTCGCATTTCGGAGCTAAAGTTTAAAGTAAGGCTTGCTTAATGATGTTGTTTCAGAACAAACTAGGGTCAAGCCTAAAACCCCTTGTTTTTAGAAGAAAAAAAGGGAACCCGCGCCCGCATTTAATGGGCATACCTACCATCCATACACACACATATATAACATATACCTGATTTTGCATTATCCACCCTTAATACTGTCTTGCTCGCTCGCCAACAAACAAACATCCCCAATTTTCAATTGTGTTACCCCTGAGAGTGTCTCGCTCGCCAATTATATACAGTGACATACACCCATTGAGGGCATACCTGTACAATTTTTCCTGGACAATGGACATCTAAACAGCGATCATGCACATGACATGTTTGACCTATAGCCTGACATAGCCAGACCCTTATCTAACCGCTACTCTACGTGGCGAAAGGGTCTGGGATGTTATACCTTGGCTGTTCTAGACCCAAGATTTTGGGATGTGATTAGTTCACATTTTTTGTCATCTCATGGGCAGCCCTCGTGAAATGAGCTGGCATCTTACCACAAGTGTACATAACAAAGCCCACGTTCCCAAACTATCATAATATTGGTGATTGCTGTGCCTGCACATAATACTCTGCGGTTGTGTTCTGGTCAGTGCGTCCTGCAAACTGTGAGCGCTGTAAAAGTAATTAAGATAACCACTACCACATTCCTTTTAAACAGCCAAAGTGTACGTATGATTGCCACCAGATCCTTTCTCCGTGTAGCGGTTAGGTAAAGGGTCTGGCTTTGCCAGACTATTTGATCTACTTATCATGGGGTAAACATCAACCAACCAGTTGTGTCATATGTGTATTATTTATATCTACTTAGTACCAATCTTTAAATGGACTATCTGCTTCTTCTTTTTTTTTTTTTTACCTTTTATCTCCTCACTTGTTTTTCTTCGCTGTTTCGGCAGTTCTTATTGTCCTTTTTCTTACATGATGATTGTTTGTTTCTTAATAATTGTTACCTATGTATATAATAATACGCTTGTGTGTCAGTAACTATAATGATGGTGTATATTCATGAATAATTCATTAGCTAAGTCAAGTTGGTAAAGCGTCACTATGAACTGAACATAGGTAAAGAGATATAGCTTCAGTAGAGGTGATTAAGAACATGACGACTATTGTAGCTAAGAGCAGATGACTAGCTAATTATTTGCTCACGTGATTATGACGTAACGCTAGGGGGCGTTGCCCATGAAAGCTGGTACCTACCGCAGAGCTGAAAGCTTAGCGTTTTATCAAAAATTAAAAAAAACGTAATATCTTAAATCTTCGTCCTGAGTAAGTTCATACCTAAATCAACTGTTAATTGTCAGTATTCTCCAAAATCAGAGTGTGACAGACAAATAAATAGACAGGATGACTAGCTACTATAACCCTCTCGCACTTGCGCGCTGAGGGTTACTCAATTAAAAATCGGGGATATAAAGGCTATTTAACGAAGTTAAATGAGGTTAATGGCAGGAGCTGGGTTGCGGCGCCCACACCGGGAAGGTGTGGCGCACACGGGAAGCGCATGCTCACGAAGGCACACGTGGCCAGGAGTTACACGGGCTTAGTTACGAGAGCGAGTGCCAGGCAGGAACGCTACCAACTTTTGGTTTATACCCGTGTACAAATTAGCTGTTGTTTTTTGTTTTTTTTTGCCCCCTATGGATTCACCACCACAACCACCACCTACCACTCTGTCTGAAGGGAGGGAAGGTCCTCCTCCTCCTATGTTTACAGCCCAGCAGCTGGAATGGCTCATCCCCAGACTGGGACAGGCCCATCCTTCAGCCTGGAGGCACCCCACAGAGCACACCCTGGAGCAACCTGGGGACACAATGAACCCTGGTCTGGGACTAGATGGTTGGTCCGGTGGAACTAGTGCAGGAGTCACCATTTCCAACTCGAGCCTCACAGGTGAGCTACTGCAGGGTGGAGGTCTATGTCATCTTGGGTAGAGCAGGGTAACTACCATAGTCAAAAGCCCCCCTATATCCTAGTGAAAGCTGGTTCGGTAATTAGGTCTAAGTCATTTTCTCAAATGAAATTAGGGCCCTCATACGGCCAAGATTGATGTACCCCTCTAGACCTCTTCCATATTTTAATAAGGTCCCCTCAGTGCCCTGAGCGGCGATGTAGCCCCCGGAGCACCGGGCCACACCTGCAATACAACAATGTCCCCTCAGTACCCTGAGCGGCGACACAACCCCCGGAGCACCGGGCCACACCTGCAATACAACAATGTCCCCTCAGTGCCCTGAGCGGCGACACAACCCCCGGAGCACCGGGCCACACCTGCAATACAACAATGTCCCCTCAGTGCCCTGAGCGGCGACTCAGCCCCCGGAGCACCGGGCCACACCTGCAATACAGTAATGTCCCCTCAGTGCCCTGAGCGGCGACACAACCCCCGGAGCACCGGGCCACACCTGCAATACAACAATGTCCCCTCAGTACCCTGAGCGGCGACTCAGCCCCCGGAGCACCGGGCCACACCTGCAATACAGTAATGTCCCCTCAGTGCCCTGAGCAGCGACACAACGTCCTGAGCACTGTGCAATTGATAATGTCTCCTCAGTGCCCTGAGTAGCGACACAGCCCCCGGAGCACTGGGCCATCTATGCCCCCTTAAAGTTTTTCACCTTATGCTGCTTATTATTGCAGGTCCCTTGCCGCCATCAGTGCCGACATTCTCAGCCACCCCACTGGACGCAGGTCCCAGCCTGCCCGCTACGGCAACCTCCCTACCGAGCACCTCGGTGCCCCTGTGGAGTACCGCTGCGACTGTGCCACCCCTGGGATCCAGAGGCCCCTATAATCCCATCGCACTAGTCTCCACCAGGGTTGCCAAGAGGATCATGGCACTGGAATTTGTGGAGATGGCGGAAGTGGTGGCAGAGGACAGTATTGTCCCCACTACGCGCTCCTCCGGGGCAACGCGCCCGCCAGTTACAAGCATATCCCTGTGGCTGGAGAGGTTCTCCGTTATGGCGGCGATCCTAGCGATCAGGTTCCCCGAGAAGGCACCCGAGTTTCTGGCATACCAAGCTTCAATCGTCCGTGCCGAGCGGAATTATGAGGGCTGCCAATGGGTGTTATACGACCGCCAGTACCGGAGGGAAGCACTCGCCCGAAGGGACCTAAACTGGTCAGTACCAAACACCCGGCTCTATAACGAAGCCTTTACAGGGCGAGCAAGAGCCATCCCTAGGTGCTCCTATTGCCTGAGCGATGACCACCTGGCCAATAATTGTCCTGTAAACCCGGGAGCAACGTCGAAGTGGGATGGACCTCACTCCTCTAATTCGCGTCCTTGCGCGTCGGAGCCGTGCAGAAACTTCAATGAGGGCAAGTGCCGGAGGGTAAACTGCCGGTATACGCATGTGTGCCTGAGCTGCCACGAGGCTCACCCGTGGGTAGACTGCCCACGAAGACGTCAGCCGGCAAAGACTGCAAGGTCTCGGTCCCCAACCCGACGATGGGGTGGCGGGAGCCAGCGCTTCTGACCAACATATGAACAAAAAATGAGTACTTATAATATATGTATTTTGAGTTGCTGCCGAAATTATGAAAGTGATTTGAGTTCTTGAAATCTATTCGGACTTGGTCGGGGCAATCGGGTGTGACATTGTTGGGACTGGGGCAGTTTGTTAGAGGGGAGGGTGGGGATTAGGGGGAGGGGGTCTTTATATAGTAGTTGTCTGGTCTAGCCGGGCAGCAGGCCAATAGTCAGATCACTCTTGCTATTCGGGCACTTGATCAGCCGTGGTGTCTTGTAGAATTGAAAGTAGACATTCAGAGTATCTTACCCCCGAGCCGTGCTCGACTAGACCAGGTAACTAGGGTTCCACCCCCATGGGGGTGTGACGGCCGGTGGCCACCTTAAATGTTTTACTACACCATTCTGCATGCTTGCAGGATGGTCCTCTCATTACGGGTACATGGCAGACCTACTCTGCCTGGATGCATGCAGGCCAGAGCAGGATCACCAGTGCAAGGAGCTGTCGGTCATCTCCACACCACTTCGTCTACATGAGTGGGAGAGAAGTCTGGTAAACCATCCAGACTCTGCCTTTGCGAGGTACATTTGCTCGGGCCTCAAGGAAGGGTTCAGAGTGGGGTACCGTCGCAACTACACTTTGAGCTCATCCAGCCACAACATGGAGTCAGCCACCCAGCACCCTGAGGTGGTTGACGAATACATACACAAGGAATGTGCATTGAGACGCATGCTAGGACCATTTCCGTCCACCGATCACCTTCCTCACCTTCACATCAGCCGTTTTGGTGTGATCCCAAAAGGCCACAACACGGGCAAGTTCCGGCTCATAACAGACCTTTCCTCCCCCACGGGACGCAGTGTCAATGATGGTATTGACTCAGAACTTTGCTCCCTGGTATACACCAAGGTTGACGAGGTGGCGGCGCAAGCCGCGGTCAGGGGAAGAGGTGCTCTACTAGCAAAGGTTGATATCGAAGCAGCGTACCGCCTGATTCCGGTTCACCCGCAAGACCGGATCCTCCAGGCTGTACAGTGGAGAGGTAACACCTTTGTGGATCCGATGCTGCCCTTCGGATTGCGATCTGCCCCGAAAATTTTCAATGCAGTAGCAGACGCTCTTCAGTGGCACCTCACTCAGGCAGGTATCGAGGTTCTGTTCCACTACCTCGATGATTTCATAATGGTGGCTCCTCCCAACTCCCATCTCTGTCGGGCATGGCTGCAGATCTTGACCCGGGAATGTGACCGGCTAGGTGTCCCAATTGCAGCCCACAAGACGGAGGGACCGTCTACTGTGGTGTCTTTCCTGGGTATCACAATCGACACTGCGAAGGGAGAGCTGCGCCTCCCGGAAGATAAGCTGTCTCGACTCCGAGATCTTCTTGAGGAATGGAGGTCAAAGAAATGTTGTACTCGGAAAGAGCTGGAGTCACTAATAGGGCTCCTAAACCACGCCTGCAAAGTAATCAGGGCAGGACGATCATTTCTGAGGCGGATGATTGACCTCTTGTACGCTGTCCATCGTCCCCCAGCCAGTAGGATCCCAATCAGACTGAGCCAGAGCTGTAGAGCTGACCTGGCATGGTGGGGGGAATTCCTTAGCAAATGGAATGGTATCTCATTCCTCGATCCACCATCCTCCCTCCCAAAGATCCATCTATATACCGATGCGTCAGGTTCCTGGGGTTGTGCTGCCTGGTGTGGGGAGAACTGGCTACAAGTGCGTTGGGATACACGGGCAGAGTCCCTCTCAATAGCTGAGAAGGAGCTGATTCCCATTGTCCTGGCATGTCAGGCATGGGGAGCAGACTGGAAGCGCTGCCAGGTCGTCTGCCACTGTGACAATCAGTCCGTGGTTGCTGACCTGAAGTCCCGGACAACAAAGCACAAGGGAATGATGCGTTTGTTGCGTGTAGTGGTCTTTGCTGAGGCCAGTTTCAGGTATTCTCTTTTCCCGCTTTATATTGATACCAAGTCGAATCACTTGGCGGACAGCCTGTCACGTAATGATGCCAAGGGGGGGGGGCTTTTGGTCGGTACCCCAACCAAATGCCTTGGGCCACCAGGCCCCTATGCGCAGCGCAATCTGCGAAAAAGGGGCCTTCCCCCCAAAGCGGGGGATGTCTTAGCATGAAAGGGGTTGGGTTTAACACACCTCTGCACTGACCGGTGGGTAGCCAGCCCAGTTCCTGCCAAAGATGAGGTTGATAGGAAATGATACACAACATTACCTCTGGTTAGCGACTAGAGTAACTACAATTGAACACAGTAACTTCCATCAATGGTGATTCAATCAAAACTCGATCATTTCACTTTAGACAATTTGAAGTTACAAGTTGAAGTGATTAAATATCCCCACACTGGATTGTGTTATTGCAGGATAATAGGAGCTATTTCTATTCGTTCCAGTAATATCTAATCAGTATCATCAAGTTACACTGTAATGAGTTATTGCGCAAGTCAAAATTATTTAAGCCAGAGGTTAAAGTAGCTATTTATGGAACACCAAGACATGACTCCAGTGATCCACAAGATAGGAAGGCTGTTATGAGTTTAATAGTAGGTTAAATCATGTCTATAACTATCTCTTGATTGTATAAGACTTTTATGTTTGCATTACTGAGTTTTACCTGCAATGCTAATGTTTGTGATAAATGATTTGATAAAGCTGATAAAAACTAAGCTAAAGAATGTACAGGAAAAACACTGGAATTATTTATCACATGATTTGTGTAGTTCGATCACCTATATCTTGCACTTTTTCGAAACTGGTCTAATTCCTCAAGTGCAAGATAGACATTAGCTATCCTGTAATCTGTCCTCCTACACTTTTCCTGAAAGCTCAGGAAATGGAAGGACAGACTGCTATGATAGGATGCACTATATGTAGGAAAATCCATTTCCCCCCAGCAATGTTTAAGAACATTGGCTGCATGATACACACAGTGTTAACTTTTGGGAGCACTTTAGAATACATTATAGCAATGTCACGCATTGTGGCACAATGTCGCATAAGTAAGAAATGAGTCCAATCAATTTGTGGATTGACCCCACACTTCTGGCAGGACTTGCTACAAAGCGGTAAGTCCTATGAAACTATGAGGTATAGTAAACAATAGACTTTGAAAACAATATAGTGAGTGATATAATGAATAACTGTGCTGAATGCAAGATGATACAAGTTAGATTAGAGCATTAACAGTTACTGTCCAAAATTATAGTCGTCACTATCTAGATGATTATGAGAATTTGAGTAATTCAGTCTTCTACATTCTCCACATGCGGGGGTACACTCCAAGTCATGCCTCCTACAGGTGTACTTCTGTGAAGAATAGCCTGTTTTACAGTTGCATCTAATATGTTCAATAGATCTTTATGTGCTGGTGGTATGTCAGTATTAAAAGGCATTACAGTAGTTGGTTATTGGTGCCAATCCCATTTCCTTGGGTCCAAATTTTCCAATTTCCAATCCACACATGAATTTGACAAGATGTGGACTTAGCTGCTCCATAAAATATGTGGCAACTCCCTTGCATCAACATATTTGCAGCTTTAAAACACCTTTTCTTGACATTTATTGAAGTGTGTAAAGCATTTAAATTTTCCCCTGGGTCCACTCTCTTCAGCTTTGATGATATAATCTGTATGCACTGTATCTGTCAAAAAAAAAACCCATCTGCAATTTTTCAGAGTTCATTGCTATTGCACTGAATTTAAAAGATGAAGCAGCCTTCCCAATACCATACAATCTAGACGTATCACATCTTGTAGTATCATGAATAAACAATAGCTTTGAGAAGATACTTAATTCAAGTTTTTCCTTAGATTTTTTTATGTTCCAATGTTCCTAGCATTTGACTTTAGTTCGGGTCAGAAATACAAGAAGAGTAGTAAGAATAAATCAGTCTCTTCTCCAACCAGAACTGAATTCATACTCTTGGAAGAGTAGATTGTAATAATAATAAAAAAGTACACCAGCATTACTATACTTGCATGAGCAATTGAGCAACCTGCTTTTTCAAGCTGGGAACTAAGAATTTAAAGGAAGTTTTGTTTATTTACTTTGTTACTTAGAAATTGATTTTTTCAGAGTAAAACTGTTTGTAGATTCAATGCTACAGTTGGTCCAGTTCCATGGGTACACCTTCTATGTCACATCTTTGACACTGGACCATTGCTATAACCATAAAACAAAACTACCATAGCTTCGCCATACTTTTTCAGGACATAATTCACATATCTATTACAAACACTTCCAAAGGCTTCTCCTCTAGTCCATGGTATACGATGCGACAGAGACCTTCCATCAAGCACATAATGTACAGGGTGAAGAAGTTATTTGTTTTCAAACTTAACCTGCTTCCAAATAGCATCAACTATAGCTAAGTTTGTTAGCTTCCCATGGGAGAGTTAAGGGTGCAGTACCACCGGAACCTGCGGTAATTAAGCGATTCAGTAGAATACCACAAAACCCGCCCGTAACTCGATCCAATTTACTCTCCGCGAACTGACTATTGTACGCGACTCGCGCACAA
>WLWI01003478.1_pt1 | contig 13503 bp, 4 predicted proteins | sample 6701501 | NCBI WGS metagenome assembly WLWI01 (sample SAMN12718690, study PRJNA515312) | sponge metagenome | isolation source: marine sponge | host: Mycale hentscheli | place: New Zealand: South Island, Marlborough, Capsize Point | collected 2014-11-01
CTCTTCTTGAAACAATTGTGAAGTCTTCGTCAAGCTGCGCTTCTTTGCCACTGCTTTCGAAGTTTATTCAGGTAATTCTGTTAGTTTAGTCTGGGATCAGAGACTTTAGATTCTCTGATGATGGAAAAGGTTACACTGTGCACTACAGTTAGATGTAATTTCTGTCCTATTTTTCTGTAAAAAGAGCCTGTTCGCTCGCCATGCATTTGCGCTATTAGAGCGCACCACTAGTAATGCTCATTATTTATCACTGCTTTTTACATTCAATTATAAATGTTAATTATTCCTCATCACACATGCGCGTGAGGGTTACAGTAGGCATCATTCATTATGTCAGTTTGTCAACAGTGAATCTCGAAAACAGCGGATTTTGTGGCTTGAGAGAAGAGGAACTCAGACTAGATGATGGTCTAAGTCCCTTTAATTTGCCACTTCTTTAAATTCGGCTTAGTTTTTGAGAAAAGGTAGACGTACGCGGAGTGCTGCTATATGGCCACACCCATTCATTCATTTACCTGCCATTTAGAATCATGCACACTCATGTGTGCTTTCCCGGTTCATAGTTCCAGTGCTGATCTTTTTCTCTGGTGCACTCTGCGTTAAGAATTCTAGGTGTGCTATCAACTGTAAGTATGCCTGTGCTTAATTATAAAGTGCATAATGTGCATGTCAGAAAGTTCAAATGTTCCTGTGGTTACCACTTGTGAACTTTATTAGTCGCTGAAGAGTCACACCAGCTTGCTGGGATTGATCTTCCTACACTATAAGACTGAAGTTGTCCACACTAAGCCATAGCTAACATAATTATACAGCTAGCTTAACGTGTTAAAGTTTATATTCATGAATAGCACAAATCCATTATTGTTATAAGCTGAAGATTTATGAACCTTTTTTTTTTTTTAACAGTAGTGACTTCATTTCCAAATTATTGCATTTTTTGGACAAACTAAATAGTCCCGAGGGTTTTTAGTTGGTTTATTTAATTAACTTTTATTATTATTTTTTTAATTTTGTTCAAGATCAGGGCTTTCTCCCATATCTATCAAGTGCCTGTCAACATTTACCAAGCCAACGCTCCAGTTGTGTGTGTAGGAGAAGAGTATAAAGACAAGGAAGCCTTGAATCTCTCGTGAGTTTTGAGTGCAAACAAGATAATGTATAATGCTTAGGAATAGAATCAACCCAATCCATCTTGTTTGTTGTTGTTAACCCTCAGCTCGCATACGTGAGAGGGTTATAGTAGTCATCCTACCTGTTTGTCTGTCTGTCAGTCTATCTGTCTGTCTGTCTGTCTGTCATACTCTGATTTTGGAGGTTACTGACGTATATTGATACCTCATTAAAATATCTAACAGACTGCTTGTTCTTTTGGAAGGAGATTATATTGTAATAGCTAGGTACTGTTTAATAGTGCTGAGGGTTCACACCTTTGGTGCTTCATTACTGTTGTAATCATTATCATTTTATTATATCAATTTTTGTTGTTATTATTATTTGTAAAAATTATTATTATTATTACAATTATTATTATTACAAATTTACTTGTTTTTTACAGCCAATAATATTGTTGTTTTGTTTATTATTTCAGCCGAAAATGACTGAATCATATTATTATTATTATTATTTTATTTATAATTATTTAAGATGATGATGATTATAATTGTCATTATTATTATTTTTAGTAATATCACTACTTTTGTTTATTATTATTATTTTTTTTTTCCTGGTGTGTATAGCTTGCAACCCCTCTCCTTCCATTTGTTATCAATACTGTAATAGATTAAAAATAAATCTTTTTTTTTTTTAACTTGTAAGTATGTGGTTATTTTTAAATGTGATAGTAAAAAGTGTCCAGACACAAGTTTTATCAAAGATATTGAAACATTATTGAGGTGATTTTTATTGCAATTAACCCATTTTAGTTATTGTTTACTTTTTAATGGGTTTTTTTCCTGTTGTTAATGTTTACCTCAGCTATCATCTTCATGAGTATGGACTAGGTGAACATTATAATTCTGTGGTACCCATGGAGCATGTGACTGGTGGAGATGATTAGTCATCTGGTGAAGATTAAAGATGGAGGTGTGGCAAGAATGAAGGCAAATATGACAGAAATGTTGATTTCCTATAGAACCTAATAAATTAATTTATCATCTCTACCCATTCTATGTGTACTTGAGTATACTGGCAAATATTTTGTGTTCCTCTCTCTCTCTCTATATATATATATAATATATATATGTGACCGTCTACAGGAAAACCGGGCACAACACGGCGTGCGTATATCGAGAAAAGATCGATCGATTTCTTAAAAATGTATTGTTTCAAGCCGACGGAAGGGAACGGTTAGGTCTAAAAAAAATTTTTCGAAGGGTGCCGCGTTGTGCCCGGTTTTCCTGTAGACGGTCACATATATATATATATATCTATTTTTATTTTTTTGTCACCTGTTTTTAAAAAAACTTGGTAGGAATAATTTTTATGTATAGAAATACCAAATGTTTTATGACTATTTTGAGGTATAATAAAACACGACAGCAATCATATGTCAATAGGATATAAAATTGAGCATTTTTAATTGGTTTTATTCACAAAATGGTATGCTTTTTGTGGTCATGTGATCTGAGTATTACAATGAGCAATGTACAAGTCCAGGATTTGTGTATTCATGATATAAATACGACTTGCATGTGATCAATATAGGCATTGTATGGCTTAAATATATATTCAATTAAAACTATTAAATGTACTCTCACTGATATAGAATTTATCTGAGCAGACTAGTTTATGATACAATTATGGAGTTTTTGTGTTTCAATGTGTGCAAGCCAGTTGGCTTGATAACTAAATGTGGAGTCAACGCTAATTTGCTGTGACACTATCTGTTTGTGTTAATTCCGTTTTTGGCACTAGCTCAATTAGAACGTCTTCAAAATTTTTCATGAACGTGTCCATTCTCTTGCTTTGAGCCTCCATCTCTTCAGCCATGATCTGTCTCATCATTGTGTTTAATGGCTTCTCTGATTCTTCTGCGTACAGCTTGTGCTCTTTGTAGTGGTAGAGATGATAGGTTATCCACTGCCATATGCTCTTGCGGCGGTTGGGGTAATAGCGATGTGTGGCTTGCGAACTTCCTCGGGACAGGCAAGGAAGTTCGATGAAATCCAGATGAGCTAAAGCGCAAACCTCAACCGATTTGCGTTTCAAGACTGCATTTTTCTGTATCTCTTCGATGTTGCCGACAGCCAGTCCTATTAGTACATTGATTGTTATTATTGGTAATAAGACCAAAATGACTATCAGTAGCGTGAAGACTAAGGTCGAAGACTGTAGGTTTCCGCTTTGTTCTAGTTCGATTACCTTGGATACGTCGATTATTGCAATCAGCGATGTGAAGAAGATGATTCTCGAAGTGCTCATGAGAATTGTGATATACACACCAATGTTAAAAGTGTTTATGATTTGCAGGTCTAAGCCAACTGACAGCCAGGTAAAGCCAACTGCTACAGCTGTGGTATTCCACACTTTCAAGTTGATTGTGTTTGTCAGTATTGTGCCGATATAAACTGACGTAAGGAGCAAAGCTGTGAAGTTCATCCAAGCCACCACTTCCTTGAATACTTCTGTGATATTGTTATATCTGTGGATTATTTCAATGATGAAAATGAATGTACTCATAATTACGACCATTGAAATAACAACAAGAAGGAAGAGTCTTTCATTAGAAGGAACTGTAGAGGAATTTTGTGATAAGGAAGTGTTGTTGATAGGCAATTGCTGGAATTGAAGTGGTGAGGTAATCAGGGATATGGTAAACAATAAGGCCAATAGGAAGTGGAGTATTATTTTAACAAGATAAAAGCCTCCATGAACACCATTCCATCTGGTCGTGATGAAAGCTTCCACAACCGGATGCAACAAATACAGCTGTTGTTTGCTGTAAACAAGCTTTCGAATAACGGCTAACGGTCGTTTGTCTCTATCTACAAAACATTTGCAGTTGTCCCCTTGCTCCCCTTTCACATCTCTGGTCTCACTCTGAATTACATCTTCCTGTACAATTCGTTCTCCTAGTAAAGTACTCATTTCAAAATCATCTTTGATTCCTCCGTTGTGGTCATTTTTCTGCTTGTACCTCCAATGAGAGGAAAGGGTTACACTTTTGAAGTTATATTCCTCCCAATAGTCATAGTGGGTGGAGTCATGATTGCTTTTCGAGAAGCAGCTGTCAAGGAGAACTCCGTAAGCTTCTGGAATTTCTTCCAATACTCTGATCAGTGGATGACGTTTCTTGGGGGAAGCAATGTCCAAGCATTCCTCCCAGCGTTTGTGGTGAAACACTGCCTCTGCTAGCTGTTGGTCCTTTTTGCCTATTATTTTGTCAAAAAAGCTATTGCCGTCATCGTTGAGGGTAACTTGTGTTCCTTTATTCAAACAAAATGTAATGATGTTATGGTTATTGCCATCCACTGCAAAATGCAGTGCAGTGTTTCCTCTGTGATCCGTCCAATTTCTTTGTAGCTTGTTTTGGTCGTATAGAACCTTAGCTGTTTCATAGTTTCCCTGTGAACAGGCAAACATGAATGGGGTGAGGCCCTTATTGCACTTGTGGATGATTGCTCCTTTATCAATCAGCAATTTTGCAGCAGTTGGGTTAGTTTGTGAGGCAGCATAATGAAGTGGGGTGAAGCCGTCTTGGTTGGGTTCATTGGTCATTTTATATGCAAATAGACACCTTAGAATGTAAGGCAATGTTTTGCTATTATTGGAAAGAATGGCATTGTGGACATAGTTGTTTCCTTCTTCGTCTCTCATATCCGTTTTCATCAGTGGGAGAAGTCGATTGAGCATTTCTGTGTGACCAATTTTTAGTGCATAGTGTATTGGTAGCAGGCCATTGATTGATCTGGCCTCAAGCATATTCATTGCTTTGTTGGAAGCCATTACTATTTCAAATATGTTGTATCGTTTGGTAGAGATAGCCAAGTGTAAGGCGTTGTAGCCATGCAGGCTAGTTGCCATGGGATTGGCACCATTTTGTAAAAGACTTCTTATGGCAGCTGTGGCTCCTAGAAGGATAGCATGGGCCAGAGGAGTCTTCAGCATCCACGGGTACTCCGTTCTCCACTAAATATGTGATCATATCTCCACTACAGGTGGAAAGTGCACTGCTGTGGTATGCATTGCGGCCTTCTTTGTCACATGCTTGCAGTATTTCATTACCGCTTATTGACACCATCAGTTTGAGCATGTGCAGGGTATCTTTCCTGCATGCTCTGTGAACCGGAGGGCTGTGACTGCCATTTAGAGACGTGCTGTTTGCCCCGTGCTCCAATAACACTCGCACGGATTCCAAGTGATCATTTTCCACAGCATAATGCAGAGGCGTTCGCTTTTCGTACGAGATGGCTTTGGTCAAATCGTCATGTGATAGGCCGATGTCAGTGGCGAGATGGAAAAGATATTTCATAACATTATGGGACCCTACTCTTGCAGCCGAATGCACCAAAGTGACACCATTAGTGTCTTTCTTGGACAGGAAAGATTGGAAAGTGCAAGAGGGGGTTCTAAATTCTTTCATTTTGTCACACAGTAGTTGCAGTGCTTGGACGTTATCGTGCTCGGTGACAACTGAGAAACACAAGTACATGCAATCTTCATCGACCAGTAATTGTTTGAATACTGGATGGTCAGTGAAGAGTTTCAAGACAGCAAGTGCTTTCCCACTGGTCTGCTTGAGAGCTGCGTGCAGTGGCAACTGATTCCTGCTGTTAGCAATTGTTATGTCTGCATTGTTTTCAAAAAGGACGTTGATGGCTTCCTGGTGGAGGTTTTGAACGGCTCCATGTAATGCAGTGTTTCCTTGATAGTCTTGGGCATTTATCTGACTGGCAGGAGCCAAATACTTGATAGCTTCAATTATGCTCCACTCAGAGGCTATGTGGAGAAAAGTCCTTAAAGTTTTGGGGTCTTTCCAGCTTCTTAGGTTAATTTCACCAGCAAGATCTAGTCTTTTCAACTCTTCTAATTTACCAGCTTTTAACAGCAACTCAGGGTCAATTATTTTGTGTGTAGTTAGGAAGTTATTCTTCAGTAAATTATACATTTTTGACACCAAAAAAAACCCCTGCAGATTCAATGAAATTTATAGTGAAACTATTCAAACTTGTAAGGATGCAGGTATTGATGCGCGCGCATATACATGAATATTTATTATAAAAACCCGGCCGGTCACTCATCCTGCGCGCAACTTGCAGATTCCAAGCGCGCAGTGATGTACAAGAATATGCAGATGCAACAGAGTATAGCTGAAGATGGACCCCGCGGTCCAGAAAACCTAGTCACTTCAAGTCCACCGGAAGAGCTAAGGCGGTTAATCGGTGCTGGAAAAATTAGCATTAAAAAATGGAGAGACAATGTGACTTGCCAAACTCTAATACACGTAGCGGCTCAATCTGGTCAAGCTAATTCTTTGGAAGTTCTGCTTTCAGCTTCGCACTCTGTTACTTTAAATGCTCAAGACCTAGACGGCAATACTGCTCTGCATACTTCTGTCTTCAACTGTCACAGAGAGGCTTCCATACTATTGTTAACCGGTGGCATTAACGACGAATTAGTGAATAAAACATTAGACCCAGCGCTTCACGTTGCGTTCAGAAGGTACACTCCGAAAATGTTACCTCTAATTAAAGCATTTATCGAACATCCCAATGTTGATATTCTTGTGGAAGGCAGGCATAAATGGAATAGCTTGCAAGTGCTGACTGATTTAGGAAACTATGAACTACTGGTGATGCTTCATGAAAAGCTGATGAAAATATCTGACAACATGAGCCACCTCTTAGTGAGAGACAATAATGGGGCCAATCTGATGCACATGGCTGCAAGAGCTGGAGCAAGTAAGATCTTACGCTTTCTCTTCAGTGTTTGCCACTCATGTGAAGATCTGATGCAAGCTGTTGCTGCAGACGACAAGATGCCAATTCACTATGCTGTGGAAGGAGGGCATACTGAATGTGTTCAAATGTTGCTGAGTCATGGAGCTGATTGTGCAGTCCTCATTGGAAATCGCACCCCACCCATTCATCGGGTGTGCATTAAATGTGATATGGACATGCTGAAAATGATTGTCGAGGTTGTTGGGCCAGACATTCTGCATGCTCACGACAAAGAAGGGGGAACTCTTTTGCACAGTTGTGCAGCTTCCACTTGTAGCAAGGAAATGGTGGTGTACTTAGTTCAGAATGGAATTGGTGTGAATGATACTGACAATGTCGGGTTCACGCCACTGGCCAATGCCATTCTTCTTGGTAATGCTAATGCAGTTGAGAACCTCCTAGAAATAGGTGCAGACCCTCTAATTGCTGACAAAAATGGCTGTAATGCTCTGCACCTCTGTGTGAAAGGTAGAAGGAGGGACATTTTCAACAAAGTCATTTCCTCTGAAAAGGCTAAGCTCATGGCTGCCCGTCCTGATCGCAAAGGCTTTGAGCCTCTCCAGTTAGCTTTGAAGGTGGGATGGATCGAAGTCATTGATTCCCTTCTGCCTCTAGGTGACAGCTACACAAAAGACAAAGATGGAAACAACTTAATTCATTATGCAGCTCTTTCAACAAATGACAAAGTTATCCTTCGAATTCTCCATTATCCATTTGGCCTCAGCATGATAAATGAAACTAATCATTCAAGTTTGACTCCATTACACCTAGCAGCTTCAAAGACTAATCCTAATGTGGCTCAGGTTCTAATCGAGCATGGAGCCGTGTTACAGAGGAGTAAAACAGGACTCACACCATTCATGTGTGCTTGCAGTAATGGCAACTTTGAAACTGCAAGAACGCTACTGCTAGTTGACAAATTTCAGAAAAACTGGGTCGATCGTGATGGTAACTCATCACTCCATCTTGCTGTGGATGGTGGAAATGCTAATATTTTAAAGCTTTGTTTGGATGAGGGTACTTTCATCGTTTTGAATAATAATGGCCAGAGTTTCTTTGACAAGATTCTAGATATGCAGAGGCAGACGCTTGCGGAAGTCGTTTTGCAGCATCCAAGATGGGAGGAATGTCTCGATATTACATCACTGGACAAGCCACACCCTATTGTTAGGATACTTGACGATATTCCTGAAGTCTATGGGATTCTGCTGGACCAATGTTATTCAACGAGCAACCACAATCCTAAACATCGTGACTACTGGGAGGAATTTAACTTCAAAAGCGTAATAATATCTCCTATGAATACAAATGTTGTAGCCAGTAGAAGGAAAGACAATGATGGAGATGGTGGTGCTGAGTTCAGCCTACAACGGATGCACGGTGGCAGTGTCACCGAGCGAAAGATGAGAGAAACCCGGCATGATACAGTGATAGATATGCAACTGAGATCTACCCAGTGTAGTTGCTTCCCAAATAGAGACACTCGGCCTCTGGCTATCCTCAGAAAATTGGTAGAGAGTAATCATCAGACATACTTACTTCACCCTGTTATAGCAGCGTTTATTAGAACAAGATGGAATGGCTTTAGTGCTAATTATTATCTGTTCAAGTTGCTGATGCATTTCTTGCTGGCTCTTCTACTTACTGTCTTTTTGACCCATCTCCCTACAAGTGAGCTGCCGCTTGTTCTAAAAGGTAATGACACTGACTATCATTACCAACTCTCTAAAGGCCAGACAAGTTTTGCCTGCATCATTATTGTGATAAGCTTTCTCAACCTGTTTTTTTTTGTGGAGGAAATTACTCATAGGTGTCACTTGCTGGTTCAAACTTTTTTCGAGGGTATTGTTGGTATGAACTTTGTAGCCTCCATTTTGACCATAATTTACATGTCTTCTGTGCTTGCTGAACAGCCTGTGGCAATATGGTGGGGCGTAGCCACATCTGCTGTTTGTTTCACTTGGCTAACTGTTGGATTCAACTTGCAGTTGATTAATTTAGGTAACATTGGAGTGTATATAACTATTATTATTAACACTACCAGACTTATCCTGACAGTTTTGGTACTGGTATTCTTCCTCGTATTGGCCTTCGGCATACCCATGTACCTCCTCTTGGGTTATGAAAGAAATCTGCAATATACCTCAGTAGGGTTGGCATTGTTTTCAATCATTAATGACTTAATTGCTGTCACCGATTATTACACTTTTGTTAAGCTGGAGCAGAACGGGGTGCTGTTGTTTCCTACAATGGTGTTTTTGTTTCTTGTAGTTATGCTTATCTTGCTACCAATAGTTACTGCTAATGTCTTGATTGGTCTTGCGGTGGGGAATATAAAGAAGATACAGAAGAACGCTGTTATATCTCGCAGAGAGGTGGAGGTGAGGGCACTGTCTCACACGGACAACTTGTTTTGTTTGCAGAGGTGCATCAGGAATTTCACCACGTTGCATTACCGAAGATATCCTAATCGCATAAAGAATCTATGGCATTGGATAAGTGATCACTTGTTTCAGTTTCAAGGTGATAAACTCTATGCGGAAGAGCTAAAAGTGATGAGCCGGGCAGTGACAAAGATTGTGGCTAAGCAAGGAGAAAAGCAAGAAACAAGGATTTTGAAACTTGGAAAAAGTTTGGAAGAAATTGCTGCTACTCAAGTGGAGTCTCTTGAGAGGCTTATGAAGCTGGAGTCTACTTTGAGAAACAGGCTCAAGTAACAATTATTTTCATACTAATTTACATTGGTATCATTTGACCTCAATAATTATTCAACATTTTGGTAATAGTATAGTTTTTTGGTGCACTGCTGCAATATTACACCTTACCTGTCATTTCACAAACATATAATTAGTTTTGCTGACGCCATAATCACCTTTTTTATATCAAATACTATCACTTTTCTAAAATCAAGTAGCTAAAATAGAATGTAGGTCATAAGTGTGTTTAATGTATGCTCAGATTTTTTTTTTAATTTAAATGACTGTAGCTAATAACCATTGGCTATGTATTTTTATCCAAAAAAATTAGTGCATTGCCTAGCTGCATAGGGTTTACAATCACAGGAGAATTTATTTGAGATTTATCTCTAAGCGGTTATTGTGGGGAATCTTTGAGGATGTAAGCCTTATGGTAGCCACTCAGACTGCCCTCAGAAATGCCCAGCAGGTAGAACTGCCACCAGAGTCGATTTATGCAATGGTTGCTGCACCCCAACCAGTAACTCAATCCAATACTCCTCCAAGGCCCAAGTATAAAGGAGAAACTAATTAATTTTAGTTACAGCAATAAGGGTGTGAAGTTAAATATACAACCAGACTGGCTGAAGCTGGGGTGGGATGGTTAAATATTATATAGCCATCCACCCACAAGTGAAACATAAAAAGAACTATGGCACTGACCATGCTCAGTAGGTGAGACCATCACTAGCTAAAATAATGTTCTAGAACAATGAGAGTTTATATGTGTGGTTGTCATAACATCTCTAGTCTTTCATCATCTTGTGGGTGGCCCCAACATTTATACCATCCCATTAACATGTACAAGTGTACTGTGTATGACCAACTCGAAGCTAACTATTCCATGAGCAATTGTTTAAAACAATCTGCATACTTAATTATGTTTAAACTGGATCACAAATTTAATAACTAGCTGCAAGCTAATCATGTGAATAATGACCCAGATTATTACTGTAAATCATTACTTTTTAATGAACTTGAGACCAAGCAAATGTTAGTTATATAATAAAAACTGATAATGATTTATTATTATTATTATTAGCAAGTACCCCGCCACAAAGTGGCGCTTGATGTATTGCAAAGTAAGAATGCAATAGTACAATTTATCTTGCTCAGTTATCGTTCTCTACCATTGGTTAAGGTTACATAAGTTTCCCTCTCCTACTTTCTTTTTTTCTGAACCATCTGAGCTTTTCTTCTCACCTCTCCTATCTTCAGCTCTTCTTCTTGAGTCATGGAACCCCCTTTTACTTTGTCTATCTCTCCTGCTTCTGAATTTTTGTCCTACTTTGAGAAACTTTTGTCTTCTATTTCTACTTTAGCCTTTCTTTTGAAAATTAACCCCCTCCTTTTCTGGTCGATTAACACCCGCTTTTTAGTTATAATTAACCGCTAGCCTTTTTGCCTTCTCTTCCCTTCCATTTTAAACCTATACCGCCTTACCTAGCCATTTCCATCCGCTTTTCAGTTACGATTAATCGCCTTTTACCTTCTCTTCGGTACTTTCACCTTCTTTATGAAACCTACTGCCTACGCCGCTTTCCATCCGTCGTCGTTACTGACACACAAGCTTATTATTATATAGATCATTATTATTATTGCCTTTGTTGTTACTTTTGTTATTACTACTACTACTATTATTATTGTCTGTTTATCAATGTTTATTTACTGTGCCATATTATCAACACAACTTGCCAATTAGCTAATATGAAAATTATATATTATTCAAGAATAAAAGGGAATATTTCACACATGAATAAAAATACTAGTAGATATTTTTCTATTATAATGGTACTAATTACAATGAGGTTTGAAGGGGAGTGGTGAAATTTTTAGGTTTATTTATTTATCAGTTTCAATTGATAGTGGTGGTGGTATAGTGGCTAGTGAAAAAAAAGTATATAACACACATATAGTTCTGTGAATAAATGGATTTTAATTACAATGAAAATATATACAAAGAAGTTGAGTAAATAGTAGTAACAATAATAAAAAAATAATAATAAAGTAAGCAAAAATATTGAAATTTTCATTGACAGGAAATAATGTGAAGAACCTTGGACAGATATGTTTCTGAGTCTCTGAACCTACAATCTCAACAATAATAGGTTGGAGAGAGTCATTAATTGTACATTTGTGCTTCTTTTAAAATGGATTTAGGTGAAAATTAGGATGGTGAAAGCATGTCAAATTGAGTTCAAAAGTAGGCCTGGTATCCTAGTAGTAATATTAATCAATGTGCACAAACCCAAATGCTTCCAGGTGAACTTGCTTTTAGTCTGGAGAGGTGTGGCATTCTTAATTTTAATGTCGTGATGAAAAATGCTCCTCAACTTACAACATACACAAATAATAAATTTTACAAGCTATTTTTAAAGCTAAAATAAATCATTGTTTTTAGGAGAAGATTTAGAATATTCCAAGCAATTTATTGCGACTACTCAAAATTTTGCTGAAAGTGAGGAAATTTTGTAAGACCATTGTAATAATGCAACTTGTGTCTCTTTAATCTCAGAATGGATTTAGCTATTAGGCTTTTATATGATGCTTTCCCTTATCTTCTGATAGATATACTTTTTTTGTTTATATTTCTATTGAGCTGAAAACTCTCTTGCCGCATGTGAAACTTTTATTATCCATTTGCATCCTGCTTCCTTTACAACACTGTTTAAATTTGATCAATGTTCTTGAATTCATGTAGTATTGAAGACCAAATTAATGGATTCACAATTTGGAATGAGTATTGTCAAATAGAGAGAAGGGCATAATCAGAGAAGTACAAGGTTCCAAGTTGGCTTCTCCTTTCAGTGAATTGTTTGTGTGAAATATCAGCATCTGCACTTCACTGACCTAAGATTTACAGAAAGTTTAAGTGCATTAGCTCTCAATTCCATAGGCTATGAAACAAAAATTAATGTTAAGGAGTTTGCAGGCATTATTTAGAAAGGTATATATCCACCTGAAATTGAGTGTGCTAGCTTTCTGTTTCAATAATAATAGATTGGTGTTTCAATAAGATAATGGATGTAATATCTCAGTGTGACAACCACTGGGTGTGGCTACAAAGTCAATTAGTGTTGTTATTGATAGCTAAAGCATTTTTAATAATAACCGATAAGCCTCCCAAACTGGTATGATAGGGGATAACCTACGATTATTTAGAACATCTTATCTATTGTTTTTACACAGGTGAAATTAGTATTCTTCATTATGTGTATTAGTGTTTTAATTAACTAACCTTATTGTAAGAGAATAGAGGTAATTGCACACCTTTTTCAAAGTACAGTATTGTAACACAATTTTGAATATTTGCACATTGACAATAGCACTAATTGCTATAAATGTTTGGGGTGGTTTTTATGCTTGGCTTGGGTATTGTCTCAAAGTATAACCAGGCCCGTACCCAGGATTTTTAAAAGGGGGGTTCAAAAATTATAGCGAGTTACATAGGAAAATTTGATCAGCTACACGACTTTTAATTTTATCAATTGATATCACAAAAAGTACATATCACAAAAAGTACATACAAAAAAAGTTTATGACGTCACTGAGCTTAAACTAAATGCCTACCTTCTTTCTCAATATTGGTGCCAGCAATTTTTTTACTAAAATATGACGTGATACTTTTCTGCCTCTTCATTGCTAAAGGTAAAGGTCACTACAGCTGGTAGTATATAGCTAGTGTGATTAGATGCTGGTGCTTGCACATAATGGGGGTACATGAGAAAACCAAAGACTTGTAAATTTTAACAGCCCAGTCATAGCAAAGGCGTGTTGATGAAGTCAAAAGGTGTGACTATGAATCTCATTAATTTGAAGGGGGGGTTCAG
>WLWI01003480.1_pt1 | contig 13502 bp, 9 predicted proteins | sample 6701501 | NCBI WGS metagenome assembly WLWI01 (sample SAMN12718690, study PRJNA515312) | sponge metagenome | isolation source: marine sponge | host: Mycale hentscheli | place: New Zealand: South Island, Marlborough, Capsize Point | collected 2014-11-01
TGTTATTATTTGTAATTTTAGCTCCGTATCCCCCTAAAACGGCGAAGTTTTGAAATTAAGTCTGGAAAAGGGTCTTCAATGCCATAGTAACCGGTCGAATCAACTTTTTGTTTCTTGAAAAGCAAGCATTTTCGCAGAAATTTTCTCACACTTTGGAGCTTTAAGTATAAAGTAAGGCTTGCTTAATCCTGCAGTTTCAGAATAAACTGGGGTCAAGCCTAAAAAGCCGTGTTTTTTGGAGAAAAAGTTCCCCGCGCGCGTTTGATTACATACGTACGTCCAAATAAATAAATAAATAAACATCCCCGATTTTCGATTGTGTTACCCCTGTAAGTGTCTCGCTCGCTACGCTCGCTCGCCAATTATGAAAAAATAAATTCGTCATTACAGCCTAGCATTTAGATCTGAAGTTTAAAGGTCTCATAAACCCTTTATCGAATCGCACTATTATGTAAAGGGTCTGGCGTGTGATAGGCAGTTGTGGTTCACTGCCAAATAATGTCTTCCACAAGATTGAACTGCATAATTTCTTTCTCAGCATTAGATGTATTCTCTTTCACAGGCATTTCATCCTCATTACTCGTGCCATTAATCGTGAATACCACACGGTTACCTGTGCTATACTCACACAAATATTTCAACTCTCGTAGTAATAGTACAGCTTCCCAATTCCCTAATAAATACTATACAGTTGGCAAGTCATTGCATCTTTCTTAGTTTTAGTTTCAACCGGAGCAGAAACATGTGAATCATTATCATTATTTTACTAAAAAAATTCTAAATATTAAATAAAAAATTCAATAGAGTCTCTGGGTTATTAACATGATAACTTCTGGGACAATTAAACCAGAGTACCACATTCATGCATGGAATAAGGACAAGGATATCATGCTTTGTTCAGTCAAAATTGAGACTTGTGGCTTACCAGTTGCTGGAGGTGGTTACGTAATCTGAAAATGTTTTTGGGGCAAACTTATGCTTATAACAGTCAACTATTTTGAGGAAACCAGAAAACAAGTTTCTTATTTAATTGAGTTTGTGGTCACCAAGGTGCAAATTGTGGGCAGGTCCTGATCACAAAATGATTATTGGGGCAAATATTTGGTCACCACCGGGAATTGAACCCAGGACCGCTTGTATAATGCACAAGCGAAGCAGTCCTGGGTTCGATTCCCGGTGGCAACCAAATATTTTTAATTCTGTATTGTTTAAAAAAGCCTGTAAAAGAGAGAGAATACATCTAATGAGTAAAAGAAGGCTGAGAAAGAAATTGTGAAATTTCAATATTGCAACTTCTATTATTATTATTATATATGAAATGTTTTAGCACCGCAGAACCTTCATCACTGATGATGTTGACTAGGAGACTGAATTATTTATTATAATAGTTATAATTATGAGAAGTTACAATATTGAAATTTCTATTTTTACATGGTAAAAATAACGAAGTAGCTATGTAGTTAGTGGAGCTGCTTGGTGCTGAATTATGCCACCTATGTGCACTTTGTGATAAAGGTATGACTTTTTGTGCGCAAGTTTTATATGCTTAAAAGCCTGTGAAAGAGAGAGAGAATACATCTAATGAGTAAAAGAAGGCTGAGAAAGAAATTGTGAAGTGATAAATTAGAGGAGTAAAAAAATTCAACGAATAATAAGAATCTTTGAAAAAAGAGAATTTTCGTTGGTCTGTTGAGAGTGAGACTGTAGCATAGCAGTATAAATACAGAATTGGAGTGTTTGTTCATTGGCTGGTTGTCGTAGCTCAGTGGCAGAGCACTTGTACGTTATACAAGAGGTCCTAGGTTCGATTCCTGGTGGCGACCAAATATTTTTAATTCTGTATTGTTTAAAAAGCCTGTGAGAGAGAGAGAGAATACATCTAATAGATTGAACTGATGAGGGGCTCATCAATGTACAATAATTTTAATCCGACAGGCGCTCTGTATTTTATCAACAATGTGTGCTTTAGTCTCATAAAGTAGTTTTTTTTTACAAACTAGCTACAAAGTTAGCAATAAGATTGTTGAAATATTTTTGTACCAATCACTTTAATAGATAAAGAAAGCCAATAATTTGATGCTTATGTAACACAAGATTAATTGCTTTAGTTATGAATAGAAAGTACATGACACATATGCACATTCAATAAATATTTACTCTTGTACTTCAAAGTCATACATGTTATCTATAATGAAGGCATACTTCTCACGGACTACATGCCTCAACAACTTCTGAGAAGAACCTAGAATAATAAAACAGCACCAATAATAAACAATAGTCTAATTTTAGATTATCCAAGAGCAATAATTAAAATATTCAGATACAGTGAACGTGAAGAAGTAGCCAGCAGTTTGACAAGAGCCTTGGCTTGGGGAGTTGCTACTTCAGAGTATCCAAGTAATATGAACGGGTTGACAATATATTGATAAAGGAGTACCATTACTTTATTAAAACGTAATAGAACAGCCAGAACTTACCTAATTCTCCACTTGCCGTAGAAAAATCGTGTGGTAATAACATGTATCTCTCAACCTGAAGGAGAAAATTTTGTAAAATACTTTACATCTAACTTCATTCAAAAGAGAAATTACTTCATCTTCATATTGTGCACAGTGTGCACAACTCACATTCTAATTCAAGCACACCAATAATTATTTTTATAGCTAAGTTTATTAACTCACAACAACTACAACAAAATTTCATATACATTTTTTCTTCTAATTTAAATATCTATGAGTGTCAATTTATTTTGGTTAGTCTTACATGTCGACGTTTAGACGGAGCTTTACTATTAGCCACATTTATTCCGTCTTGAATATTAGTCAAGATTCCTGGGATTGCCTCTTCCACTATTTCTGAAATGCTGGTGAGAGTACATCCCAAGGCCTCAAGATCAGCCACAATCGCTGGGTGAACAGTGTCTGTAGGCAGTCCTTTCTCCATCTTACACTAAACAGATATCAAAATTATGCCAATCAATCATGTGTTTTTTAGCATAAATTATTACAATGATCCAATAAAAGGATTTACCACAGCTATTAAGAACTGCCACCGTTTGTACCATAACACACTGCATGTATATGTATGAGTAATAGCATGGGTAACCGTGCCATTGATCCCTAATAGCACAGGTTACCCGTGCTATCACTCGCTAACAGTAGGCCAGCTTTTCTTAAAATCATTTGCAGTGTAGCTACACTTCATCATTCACTCACTATCTGTATGTGTTTCAAGATTGGCTTCCTCTGGAACTTCGCTTTCAACCGATAGTTCCTCCTAATCTGTTGAAAAATTTCTGTTTAATACTGGTAGACCTTCTGCGCTAAAGAATTACATATTATCCAACTAGAAAATACTCATACTGTACATTTCCAAGACTAGGGCTGCATGCATGCGCACTTACCCGTACTATTTCACATAGCTACCGAGGTATTTCGCTTATAGTTTTCGTGCTATTTCATTAGTTACGTGTTCTTTCACTTTCCCAGTGCGATTTCAATTGAACAGCTATTTTTCCCATACAATTTTTAATGGGAAATTTACGCGCCGTACTATTAATTAGCCTCAAAGGTAGCTAGAGAAGTCACTGTTGAATACATCACACTCCAGTCAAGGAGCTTCCTAGTCCAAGTGTCAGTCCTTCCTATTCTTAGGTTAATAATTAAGGAAGGAGAGTTAGGCAGAGCTTGGGTCCTAGGGTGCGGAGCCAATAGCCTCTCACACGCCACTCCCCCAACTTCCCCTTCTACCCATCCATCTACTATAGTAACTATATTTCCCTGGTAGCAGCAACTACCCTACCCTACAATGACCAACAAATACAACAACATCAACAACAACAATAGTGGAGCAAATATTGCACTCTCTCGTGTATTGGTAAGATTTGTCAAATTAAAAGCATAAAGGCATGTAAATTGTCAAAGCCTCAAATTTTGTGCTTTCTATGTCAGCATCTTCAAGATCCACCATAGACAGTAGACAGACAGATTGGCAAACACTGTGTATGTTGACAGCATAGAAACAAATAGTCAGAATAAGTCCAAGCCAGAAATATTTTACACATAACTTCACAATTCTTCACAGCTGCTATAAAATACCCCATAAGGAGTTGAACTATTCTTGATATTTAAAGGGCAAGCACGGTGAAAAAAATTTCCCTCCTTTTTTTTTTTGTTTTTTTGTTTTTTTGTTATTTTCACATGCAAATAATATAACCCAGAAAAAAATTACTACCTAAGAATCCTTCACCTTGGAGATATAACCAAAACCAGAAATGTTTCCTGTTGTGGGTGGGGCAGTGATGATGTAGATAGGGGAATAGCTGTCTTTGGTTTGTGTAGTAAGCCTATGGCTGTGGGCTTGTTTTAGCTAGCTAGCAATGTCTGATGAGTCTGAGGCAGAAAGCAGCCAGTATAGATCAGGCTACAGCTCATCAGAGACAGTAATGGTGGTATGACAACAGTGCCAGATTCCTTTAAAGCTATGACAACCAATAGTGTCTGATAATACTGTAGATCATAGGTCTACGAATAAATTCTTAACAGGGGGGGTGGGGTGGGGCACAATCTTGAAGGAGTGTACCCTCATGCAAAGATATTTGTGCTATTTTTAAAAATAGTTAGGTGCTGTCTCAGAGAGAACTAGTTATTGCTTTTAGGGTCCCGAAGGCCCTAGGCTGTAGCATCCTGAGCACAGTGTGGGCATTACTTAAGGCTGTAAGAAGGCAGTTCACTATGGCTGTGCAGCGCGTAACTAATTTAAATGTAGTAACTGCTCTGGAAGGACACTAAATGATGTGAAGAATACAAATGATGATGCTTAAGACACCAGCAGTGATGACTTTGAATGACTTGCTTTTACATCATGGTTAACATAGTAAACTTTTTACACAACATCTAGTGTGATTGTTGATGTATTGTGAGAACCATAACATCAGTGAATAACATGTATGCTGTATTATGCAAAGTTGCCATCACCAGTAATGCAGCTGAGCATCTATTAAATGAAGCAGAAAAAAAGTTGATTTTTTAAAAAAGGCTATAACTTCATACTTAACTACTGTAACCAAACTGAAACACTATGCAAATACAATCATTACCAACTCATAAATTAATAATGTCACAAATAGGATAATTGAATCTCTGATAATTGAATCTAGTGGATGTGTTGGATACAAAGATGTCTCTATGGCCGGTAGAATGACTTGAATGTTCCTTCCCAGCCACCCACATATAGCACCATCTTGTGTCCTGGCAACATGCTGTGTGTCTATATTTCGTAGTGTACACACTAAAGATACACGTGTAGATGGACTCTTATATTAGCTAAGTTGAGCTTACTGAGCTCAATACGGTGGTTATCCTACAATTTCATTGTCGTAGCTAAGGTTTCATTCAATAAACGATTGAAGTTTAGTAATTCAAGTGATTAAATACACAATCAAACACTACATGATGTATTTGGCGAGCGAGCAAAGTGAGCGAGACACTCTCAGGGGTAACACAATTGAAAATCGGGGATGTTTGTTTGTTTATATTATATAAGTTTGAACATACGTATGTCATTTTGTACTTTAACCTTCTCATATTTTGGTGTTAGCTCAGTGATCGACCCCGCCCCAAACATCACTAAACAGAATCCTCTGGTTTATTGATCATTACCCGCTCCGGACTCACTAACTAGCTAGACACTCGTATCATCCTAGAAATTGAATTGTTTACCGCTTTGAATTCTTTTGCGGGTGTAGTTGAAACTCAAAAACTTACGTGAGTTCAATTTCTATTCTAGTTAATGGCTGTGGTAAGTTAATACGCTATTTGTCATTGTTGAAAGCCCTACGCAACAGAATTTACTTGAATATTCATTGTCCACTAGACTAACCACTCAGACTCATCAGACTTTGCTAGCTAACTAAAACAAGCCCACAGCCATAGGCTTACTATACAAACCAAAGACAGCTGTTCCCCTATCTACATCATCACTAAGTCCCGCCCACAACAGGAAGTATTTCTGCTTTTGGTTATATCTTATATCTCCAAGGTGAAGGGGTTTTAGATAGTAATTTTTTTCTGGGTTACTACCAGAAAAAAAAAGGAAAAAAAGGAGGGAAATTTTTTCACCGTGCTTGCCCTTTAATAAAACCAAGGTCTTTCCAAATGTGAATATATCTAAAATATCAATTGAACACTAATAAATCAACAAAGACTAACTCTTTGCGTAGAACTGATCCAGCTTTTCTTCATTTAATAAAAATAATACTTCAATGCTAAAGTCTCACCTTCAAAGTCAGAAGTGCAGTGATGTAGAGTCTCTGATGCCCAACCACTACCACATGACCCAAGAATGGAACCTCAGATTTTATTCTGTCCTCAATTACCTGAGGTAAAACCTGTTCACCTCCACGAGTGATAATCACATCTATGAATTACAAAAATATGGCAATATAGAACATAAACTGCTATAATTTCATACCTGAAATTCTGTCCCTGACTGTTAAAAACCCATCAATGTCAATCTTCCCAATGTCTCCAGTGTAAAGCCAGCCCTCATCATCAATGGCACCCAAGGTCTTCTGTGGATCATTCAAATACCCCATGAATACATGACGACCATATACTTGAATCTGCAACAGCACAAAAAATGATACAATTGATGTAAATTGTATCATTGTGTTTTCTCTTGCCTACTTGTGACTAGAAGTAGAATACAAAGTCAGGTAGTGGCTAACAAGTTTATCTTGTGTATGTAGTATTCTTATGTTGTTGTTAATTCTATTGTTTAAAAACTTATTTGCATTGGGTATACCAAGTTGCTTGCTTATGTGTGTGTACATGTCATGCTTATAGTAGTATGTCTTTCACACCATATGTGTATGCATCCAGAAAACTCTTTTAGTGAGAAAATAGAGAGAAGGAGATGTGTGTGGGGGGGGGGCGGCGGAGGGACTATTATTAAAAATGCAAATCAAAGTAAAGTAATTAATAACCTCTCCCTCTCCAAGGAAATCCGGGTCAATAATTCTAATTTTAGTTCCAGTCATCACTCTCCCAGGACTCCCCAGTCTCCAGTCATCCATTGTGTTGAGGGTACATATCCCAGAACTCTCTGCTAAGCCATACATTTCCAATAAGGGAAGGTCATGCCGCATGAAAAACTTCACTATATTAGGGGGAATTCTACCATTACTTCCAAATAGAAGCAGAGCATTGGTAAAGCCCAAGTTTTCTTTAATGTTACTCAATACCTTGCTGGCTAATGATATTCCAATAGGTAGCTCACGCCTGAAGTGGCAAAATGTGTAAATAGAAAATAAAAAAACAACTATAATTGTGAATATTCTTTTTCATTTATCCAACCCTAGCCAAACTGAAAAATATGGTACAAATTCTATAACGTAAAGTAGCTTTTACTAATGTTAGCAACTGAGTGCTACAAATTCCTGACAGACTCTTTCATGAAACCCTGAATGTAGCATGGAGGCAATTAGCACATCACTATGGTATATAAGTAAGATTAAACGCATTAATAGTTAATATTTTCACCTTATTTACAAGCCAAATCACACCACTGTCATTAGCTACAACACTTTGGTAGAAATTATGATATAATTGTAGTACAATTTCTAGCTACAGCATTATACACTGATTGATTCACTTGCCCTTTTCCCAGTATCTTATTAATGAAGTAGGAGTAATGGTCAGACATTACAACTTCACGTTGTTTGATGATAAAGTAAAATTAACACAACTTAAACTAATTCCTTATAGTGTCATTTCCACTCCTGCTTTTTAATAGTACCATCTAGCAACATACCCTTTTTGGATGTTTTCACTAGCTCGGTAAGCTTTTGAGCGTGCCCAATTTCCCAGCGTTTTCTTCACTCCTTTTAATGTAAAGGCATCTGTATTTTCCGTGATTCTTTCCCAAGTTCTAAAATAATAACATAAACAAATTATGTCACCATTTTAGAGATGTTACCTTTACTATTATAAATAGACTTACTACCGCTTCAATCTAAAGTACTTACTGAGGTGTTCCTGCAAACATAAATGGTTGGATGTCAATTAGACGTGCTTGAAGTTGTCCTCTGATGACGTCTGTTTGGGCAAAGTAGACTGTGGAGGCAGCATAGAGAGTGAAGTACATATCCAGGAGTTGAGCACTAATCAAATGTAAGGGTGTATGACACAATATTTCATTTGGTGCTCCTTCGGGTAATCCGACTGATGGGCTAATGTGGCGATAAAGAGCTTTAGCTGTCCATGTTACCTGTTTGTACAATTTCATAGGAAAGATCATAAAACTTAATAAGCTTTTTTTAATGCAAATTATCCATTTTTATGACACAAATTACCAGTTATATTACAGTTATTGACAAGAAGCTTCAGTCACAACAGTTAAAATTTTACAATTTTGACACTCTTTCTCAGCTATAGACACACGTTTTCTTTCATACAGTCAATAAAAAGAAAATTAGTTTCTACCAAGAATCAGACCCAGAACTGCTTATTTTTCTAATGCAAATATTTGAGTCTGTACAGTTAAAATTACAAGTAAACAAAATATAATGAATAGGAGAGATTATTACTTACATTGTCATGGCTAAGCATTGCTCCTTTTGGCTTTCCTGTTGTTCCCGGCTAGAAAAACAAGAGATTATTTTATCTACTAAAACTGTGCAAAATGTTCAGCCACAAAACTCATTAACATCAAAACATACAAGAATGGCAGTATGTCTTACCGTGTATATCACAGAGCAGCAATGTGTAGGCATCAGTGATATCATCATCTGCTCTATCTTTCTGTCTGATTCATATTCACTGATACTTAAAAAATCTTCCCACTGCAAATTTATAAAATACAATTGAAAGAATATTGGAATATGAAAACACCACCAAAGGTTGCGCTCTAACACAGTGAGCCAGCCTATGTGTTATAAACAACAACCATTCAAATTTTATCATGAGGAGTTAAAATATTACAATTTTGAATCATAAAACTCTTTGTAATCAAACTTTTTTTATTAACTAGACACATACATTCTTTTTACAACACAAAATAAAGAATCAGACCCAGAACTGCTTATTTTTATAATGCAAATGTAAATACTTATGTCTGTACAGTTCAAATTAAAAATTAGCTACTACCAAGAATCTGACCCAGAACTGCTTATTCTTCTAATGCTAATTATTGTTCATAATTCACTAAAACAAACTTGGTTCCATTTTAACTTTTTTATTACACTATTTTGAATACTCTTTGACTGAATGGAAAGTAGTCATTCTTTTGACAAGCAGCGTACACAATGTTATAAATATAATATGTGACCGTCTACGGGAAAACCGGGCACAACGCGGCGTGCATAAATATCGAGAAAAGATCGATCGATTTCTTAAAAATGTATTGTTTCAAGCGGACGGAAGGGAACGGTTAGGTCTATTGTAGCGGGAACGGCTTAAGCTACGACAATAAAACTTGGAGAGCTCAATATCTGGACACCGACAACTCCGTAAGTGCAAAAAAAAAAAATTCGAAGGGTGCCGCGTTGTGCCTGGTTTTCCTATAGACGGTCACATATAAAGTATAGGAATGTTATTACATAGAGACTTGTAGCAATTGTTCATAACACAAGAAGACTAGCTACTACTTTCATTGAGTTTGAAGCTGATGTTCTCACTTACTCACCAATTAGGTTAGGCCTACTATGTTAAAAGTTCTTAACTATAGTCCAAGGGATAAAAATGTTATTCCCCTTATTACCCTCAAAGATAGCCTGTGGAGAAAAAATATAACTTTATACCACAAAAAAAGCTCAAATTGCACGCAGAAGAATAAGGGGAAAAATTTTTTTTTAAATTCTTTCTGCAAACGATCACTCCATCCCCATCTAAAGTAGACTGATATGGAGATTTTTTTATTGGAGTAACTACAAAGACTTGTTGTCTTGTGAACCTTACTGGATACATCGATCTATCACCACGTTTCCTTGTTTGAAGGTGACAGAAACTGAACAAATACACTTCTTGTTGTTGGTATTTTGGAGTGACCCTCGTTGAATTAACTGAACATATTTCCCCCCTCAAAACAACATTATTTATTTGGTCTTTTATACACTGTCTGAAATGTTAACTATGGTATAAAATAGTTAGCTAAACCATAACAACTCTTGCTTCCCATTTCCTCATGCTTGCCCTCAGGATCAGGACGGTTATCAACAATAATTCCTTGTACCCATGGCTTAACTATTTCATAATTGTGTTGCTTCTTACTCAATTCAACTCTTCAATATTTCTATCTTGCAAGAATGGCAAGTCCACTCAATAAGTAAATAAATCTTTAGTTGGCGAGTGAGCGAGACACTTACAGGGATAACACAATTGAAAATCGGGGATGTTTGTTCATGTTTGGATGTACGTATGTCATTTTGTACTTTGACCCTCTCATATTTTCATGTTAGCTCAGTGTTCGACCTGTCCCCAACATCACTAAACAGTATCGATCATTACCCATATCACTAGAAATTGAATTGTTTACCACTTTGAATTCTTTTGCGGGTGCAGTTTAAACTCAAAAACTTACGTGAGTTCCATTTCTAATTGAGTTAGTGGCGGTGGTAAGTTAATACGCTATTTGTCATAGTTATAAGCCCTACGCAACAGTATTTACTTGAAAATTCATTGCCCACTAGACTTACCACGAAGGTAAGTTTGTCATAGGTATGTTCAGTTATGTGAAAGTATTGTGCGTTACAACTATTACTAAGAATATCACAAAGAAAAAGTTTATAAAGAATGTGACTTTTTTTTTTGTTGCTTCTTTTTTCTCAATTCAAACAGTTGCAGGGAGTGGTTACTATGGCATTGAATGCCTTTACCATATTATAATACGTAATTTAAAAGCTCGACTTTTTTTTAGTAGCTTGAGTGTTAGAAGTTAAAACTAATCGTTTAACAATAGTGTAGTTTTAGGCTCATTCGCCATTTGTGCTCAAGCACACCACTAGTTATATTAGTAGCAAAAATGGCAAGAAGCCATACCTTCTAAAATACTAAAGTGTGGTAATTTGTGCTAGGATAACTTACTATTAATACATTTTCATATGTCTCCTCTAACTTTCCTTTGTATAAAATAATTACTTTAAGATAAGGCAGCTGGTCTCTGATCTAAGGGATAAAAACTAATAATAAATAAAATGTTCAACATGCAAGGCCTAAATAGAGTTTCTCAAACATTATGGGATGAGATATTCCTAAGAGGCAGATTCTACTACCTTCACAAATCAATGCATTTTCTCCAGTTATATAAAGTACTAATTCCTCGTGTTTTATTTAGTGTGACAAAAATTTTAATTTTGTAGTGATTCAGTGATTTGGAATGCTCCCTGAGACTTTATGTATATTTTCATTTTTAAAATTTCTTTTTCCTGCACCATAATAGTTTCCACATGTATTTCTTTATTTACTTAGCCAGCTTGTTTGAAATCACTACTGTATTGAACAAACTAGCTTGCTACTAATTTAATACTCAACAAAATGAAGCACCAAAGGTGCGAACCCTCAGCGCTATTAAGCACTACCTAGCTATTGCAATATAATCTCCTTCCAAAATACAAGCAATCTGTTAGCTATCTTAATGAGGCATCAAAATAGCTCAACCAATGAAAATGGTACATGGAAATGCTGTCTTCATAAGAAACACTCACCGATATACATTTTCAACTCGAAACTTCTTCTTTCAACTCCGTTTACTTCCCAGAACATAAAGCTAACCACATGGCTGGCTGCAAGAAATTATTTGCTCACGTGGTTATGACGTGACACTAGGGAGCATTGCCCATAAAAGCTGGTACCTACACGAAGCTTTCAGCTCCGCATTTCTCAACGATTAGCCCAAAATAAAAAAGTAGCACAATAGAAGGTCTTAAATCTTCGTCCTGAGTAAGTTCATACCTAAATCAACTGTTAATTGTCAGTAATCTCCAAAATCAAAGCGTAACAGAAGGACAAACAAACAGGCAGGCAAACAGACAGGACGACTACTATAACCTTTCGCACATGTGCGCTTTAATTAAAAGACAGGGGATGCTTTTGCCCATAACTGGATATTCTTTTTTAATATAAACATGTGCTAAAATATTAATCCTACCTACATTTAAATTTATGGCTATTATAATCAGTATTTTATTATTTACCTCTAAAATCTTTCTGAACTGTCCATTATACCCCACCACAATCATTTCTGCCTTACAATCTGCCAAAATATACTTACAATCCTCAGCAGTACTTGCAGTATCCATGGCAACTGACACACCCCTACACAGGAATATCACAAGGAAACAATGCAGACAAACTTGATAGGTGATAAATTACAGTGCCCCCAGCACCTTTCAACCTTTTCATTTCCTTACAGGAGATAAATACATGGATGTATAAAGTTTTTAATTAGATTCACCCATAAATAGTAAACTTTTTACTCAAACCATTTTGCGGGTAATTGGCAAGCAAGCGAAGTGAGCGAGACACTATCAGGGGTAACACAATTGAAAATTGGGGATGTTTGTTTGTTTATATATAATATGTTTGGATGTATCATTTTGCATTTTTGTACTTTGACCCTCACATTTTTGTGTCTGCTTAGGAGGTCGATCCCCTCCCATACTACTAAGCAGAATCTTTTGTTATATGCCCTACGCAACAGTGTTGTTCCTTACCTGAAAATCCCGTCCAATAGTCTAAGCACAAAGGTAAGTTTTGTGTTGGTATGTTCAGTAAGCATGTATGTGTGAAAGTGCTGTGCATTACAGCTACTGCTTAGCTAAAGAATGGCACAACGTAAATGTTTTAGTAGCAAATAATTATATTAACTGCCTTTACACAGCTTTTTCGGCTACTACGGTAATAAGCATGTCTTAATAGGTTAGGTTCAAACCTGTGCGGTAACTCCTCAGAAATGCCTTTTGTTTGTTTTGTTTCAGCGAGTGGTTACTATGGCATTGAAACCCCTTTACCATATTTACATAATTTAAAAAACTCAACTGTTTTTAGTCGCCGGAGTGTTAGAAGTTAAAAATAATCACAATACTGTAATCTTATGTAACCTAACTAGGGAGGCTTGTTCACTATTTGTGCTTAAGCACACCACTAGTAATATGGCTGACTATTCTTGCAAGCAGTTGCCAGCTCATTGTATGGACGTACGTAAGGCATTTTTGTACTTTGACCCTCGCGTTTTTGTGTTAGTTCGGTTGTCGACCCCGTCCCAAACTTCACTAAACAGAATCCTCTGTTTATCGATCAGTACCCCGTATCACCCTAGAAATTGAATTGTTTACCTTTTTAATTCTTTTACTGGTGCAGTTAAAACGTGAAAACTTACAGGACTTCCATTTCTATTCGAGTTAGTGGCGGTGGTAAGTCAATGCACTCTTTGTCATGGTTATAAGCCGTGCGCAACAGTATTTACTTGAAAATACATTGTCCACTAGACTACTGCGAAGGTAAGTC
>WLWI01003481.1_pt1 | contig 13500 bp, 13 predicted proteins | sample 6701501 | NCBI WGS metagenome assembly WLWI01 (sample SAMN12718690, study PRJNA515312) | sponge metagenome | isolation source: marine sponge | host: Mycale hentscheli | place: New Zealand: South Island, Marlborough, Capsize Point | collected 2014-11-01
AGCAATGATATCCAGTGGTGTTAGAGCAATGATATCCAGGTGTTAGAGCAATGATATCCAGGTGTTAGAGCAATGATATCCAGGTGTTAGAGCAATGATATCCAGGTGTTAGAGCAATGATATCCAGTGGTGTTAGAGCAATGATATCCAGGTGTTAGAGCAATGATATCCAGGTGTTAGAGCAATGATATCCAGTGGTGTTAGAGCAATGATATCCAGTGGTGTTAGAGCAATGATATCCAGTGGTGTTAGAGCAATGATATCCAGTGGTGTTAGAGCAATGATATCCAGTGGTGTTAGAGCAATGATATCCAGGTGTTAGAGCAATGATATCCAGGTGTTAGAGCAATGATATCCAGGTGTTAGAGCAATGATATCCAGGTGTTAGAGCAATGATATCCAGTGGTGTTAGAGCAATGATATCCAGGTGTTAGAGCAATGATATCCAGGTGTTAGAGCAATGATATCCAGTGGTGTTAGAGCAATGATATCCAGTGGTGTTAGAGCAATGATATCCAGTGGTGTTAGAGCAATGATATCCAGTGGTGTTAGAGCAATGATATCCAGTGGTGTTAGAGCAATGATATCCAGGTGTTAGAGCAATGATATCCAGGTGTTAGAGCAATGATATCCAGGTGTTAGAGCAATGATATCCAGGTGTTAGAGCAATGATATCCAGGTGTTAGAGCAATGATATCCAGTGAGGTCCGTAAGACTAAGACGTTATACTCCGATGAATAAATATCGTGTTAGTTTACTTTCTAAGGGACCGTTTGCAAAGCAAGCTTCACAAAAAAAACAATTTTCCTTTGTAGCTGAAAAAACCGTGACAAATCACACAACACTATATTATTAGAGTGTGTCTCATTCTATTTGTCAATGCTTCTGTGCTAATGTGCTTTGTGGTACAAAGTTATGCATTGTCAGCAGACTAAGCAGAAGGGTGGTATCACTTTTTGATCATTTTTAAAGGGTGTTAACGGGCTCTAGTCAGAGTATGGTGGTTGTGACAGACACATACAACTTCAGGTAATATTAGTTTGGGGAAGTTAGGAGGTGGAGCCTACTCTAAGGCGAGGAATTGGTAAACACAGCATATTCTCTGTCAGAATGCTGCTGGTGACATTTCAATTGGAGCTGATCGCACTGGCACAGCGTTAAGTTGGAGGTGCTTTGGGTCATGAAGTAGGAACCCCCCTCCTTGAAGCTATAATTAAACCTACTAAATTGGGAAGTGGGTGGGTGGGTTAGATAAGATCAACAGACACTTTTCTGTGAAAGCTACAGAAGCTACAGGTTGCATGTGGTGGTACTAGCTTGTATGTTTGTGTGTGGTATACCCGCCCATGCGCGGGCAGCCAGTGTGCGTATGAATACCATGCGTGTGTGCATATGACTACCATGCAGGTACCCTAGACAGGGATTCTAATGCTACTGCACCAACTCTGCTGGCCGATAACTGATCGGGACCGTTAACTCCATTTAATAACCACTTAACCAGCAACCATGGATAACAAATGAAAAAACACAATAGCCTTATTTTAAGCAGGCATGGATACTTTGGGGAAAACGTGGGGGAGCATTGCATGTGGTTGAATTCACATTGAGATCAACAGTAGCCAACGAATATGTGACTGGCATAACTTACCTGTGAGCTAACCCACTGGCCAGCCTTGAGCTGGAAATGGGCGTAACCTAATCCACTGGCCAGCTGTCTGTTGGAAATGGGCGTGAGAGGTTAAACCCACTGGCCGACAACGAGCAGGTAACGGGGCGTCAGAGAAACCCGCTGCCCCGCACCGTGCCAGAAATGGGCGTACCCGTAATGCTATAGCAATAATACTGACTTTGTCGAAGCTTGGTAGCTTATCGAGCATGACAGTGTCACGATGTATCAACAATAGGTACCAGAGCTCCCCCGTAGTGAATAGTCCAGCGAAAGGTGGATGATGCCTGCTAGTAGAGGTGCACCGATAATCTATCGGTTTATTGGCCTACTTTTTCGATATCGGTATCGGTCGTCAACACTACTCGCTGTACCGATATAATTAACCGATAGAAAAAATTTCGTACTCGCCGCGTTGACACTGAACGGATGAGTTCTGCTTGCTCTTAGACGGCGTAAAGACAAAGAAACTTAACTACGATGTCTAAAAAGAGGTCACCAATTTGGCACTACTTTGTTCCTGACACTGAAGACTCTAGACTAGTACCATTATACTTCTAATTATGTAAAAATTAAAATTTTCAGAATTCAATGAATATATCTATCGGGTATCGGCCTTAATTCTAGATAAAATAGTGTTTATCGGTATAGCGGTAAAATCTTCTATCGGTGCACCTCTACCTGTTAGGTAAATGGATGAAGGGCTGGGTGGGTGGGTCATAATTTTATACCTAACTTATATGATAATAGTGATTACCTGCTCCATGATTGCCCGTTAACCTAGGTTTATGATACAACCATAAACCACAATTTCTGTAGGACTAAAAAAAAATTATCAGCTAGTTTCACAATCTACTAATCCAAGTGACAGGAACCAGGTTTATGTACTGTATCTTGACTGCAGAACGAGTGAACTACATATATTATGTGGGATGTAATTGAGCAGTTTATTAGTGACAGTGTTGCCCTCTGCTTATCTACAATCAGTGGTTGAGGTTCTTTGAAGAGACATCACATAATTTGTGTGGTTTTTCAGTATTAAGACTAATGTTATCTGGTCTAATATGGGACTGTGTTGTGCACTAATGATCAGCATCCCTGGGTCAGGAAGACTAGATGCAAGTGTACATGTTAGTTCGAATTTTCACTGCTCAAGTCACTTTTTGTTCCCAATAACAAAATGCAAGAGTTTCCCATTTGTTACTGTTATTGTTGGTTTGTTGTTGTTGTTTTCAAATTTTCATGGAGTAAAATGAACTTTGTCCGCTTGCAGTAAGGTACAGGTGGCCCGCCAGCCAGATGAATCACCCACCACCATACAAGTTAGTAGTACTTCCATTCAAGACAAAGCTTCTGATATACCTGTAGTGCCTTGTAGAGTATCCTGGCCGTGTTGAGAGTGCCTGTTTGGGTCATTGTGGTCATACGTACTCCTGATGGAAAGTGTTGTCACTTTGTGGTAATTGCTGTGTAAGCAGCAGATGTGAGAGTATCCTTGTAGGAAGTATTGAGTCTGAGTTAGAATGAAAGGCTTCATTTGAGGAGTTAACAATACAGAAGGGAGAGGAAAGCTTTTGGTAGCCCTTTCATTTCTTTTCAACGCTTCAACTTTTGTTCGTTATTACTTGAAATTGCTCAGTCACTTCATACATGAACACACTTATGCTCAGAACTATATGTATGTAATGCACTGTTAATACTAGTCGTTTTTTTCTTGTGGTCAACCCTTCCTAAAAATGGTGTTAAACTATAAAACATTAGAGAAAATTATATTGTGTTATTGTGTATTGTTGTTTGTAGGGCATAATGATCCTCTGGGAGTCAACCCAGCCTTGGTCCTCCACATTCTCTCACTTGTCATCTTGACTACCTTCTTAGTAGAAGTATGTAGTAAATTTCATTTTTATGTTTGTTTCTTTTCTGAAATCAATACACACATGCTAGGACATCGTTGTTATTATTAAGCCACTATTATTGGGCAACTTTTAATTCTTACTGTATTACAATTGATTGAAAATTTAGTATGATGGACTTCTTTGCAATATTTTTTTCATATCACCTGTGTTCATAGTTATTACATCCCCCAGGTTATACAAGTGTTTATTACACTAGAAACTCGTCTACAATATTTATTCGATACAGGAAGATATCACTCGTCTGATTGGCCATATTTATGCTTGTGCCTGCGGCACTTGCATAAATACTCAGCGAACAGACTCTGGTATTTTCCTGTATCAAATGAATAATATATATTATTTCCTGTAGTTTTAATTAGAGGATTAGTTTAAACTAATTACTGCATGCTTAGAATTTTAATTAATTTTAACGAATTGGCATCACCTACTAATAGTGTAATAAATAATATAAAAAAATATCATGTATTTTATTCTTTTTTTCTTTAAAAAAGCAGGCAATGCATTCTGTAGTATCAAGTTTGACTAATATCTGCCATGTTGTTATTCTGTAGATTGCATTGAAGCTCATTGCCTTTCGGTTGAAGTATTTTACTCATAAGTTTGAAGTGTTTGACGGTGCCATTGTGGTTATCTCGTGGATCCTGGATGTGTCTTCAGTGTGAGTCACATGACTGCCTTGGTGGGAGTTAATTAAAATTACACCTTGAGCTGAGTGTTAAGCGCTGGCCAATTTACAACTACAGTATCTGTTAACTACGTTTGATATTTATATTTTAACATTTTTTTATTATACATGTACTTGGTTGTATTGTAGTGTTAAAGAAGAAGCGTTTGAGGCGGCAGCCTTGCTTATTGTCCTCCGTCTCTGGCGTGTAATACGTATTGTTAATGGTGAGAAATTGTTCACACGTGTATGAGTAGCTCTTTAACATGTTTCTCCCCCTTGCTGTGTAGGTGCCATTCTGTCTTCCAAGTCCAAATCTGATAAAGACCTTGAAGCCAGACGCGAAGAAGCCAGAAAGATTATTCATGCCTTACACAAAGCACAGGACCAAATGGATGAGTTTGAGGTAATACTATTGGTGTACGGGGCCACCCACAGTAAGAGAAGCTGGTCTTCCTCCACTTTATCAAACCTCCACTAGCTTTGTAGCTATTACAAAATCAGACCAAAAGAAAATAATTTATTTGGCTTATACTTAATCATGTATCAATAATAGCTTGTGCAATGAAGACGTTAGATGTAAATGGTGTCTTCACAAGAGACACAAACATGCTAGAGACACTCACCGGTAATTACTAAACAAAACTTTAATTCCAGCACTTGGTAAACTACTCGACGTAATTATTATCTCACGTGATAATGACATGTGATAGGGGTGTTAACTACTAAAGCAACTTTGTACAAGTTGTACCATTGCAAGCAGTTTTTAATCAGCACAGACTACTTGCATAAATTTTTGGTTTGTGGAAAAGGTATTGCTGTGGTGGTGTATGGAAAATCTTGACTTTATTAACCACCATATTAACTCAGCATACATGTAGCAGTCATTCAGTCTGTTGGTCTCTCAAAGGCTGGTTTTGGAGATACTGACAATATTAGAAACTAGCAAGTACCCCGCCACACGGTGGCACTTGATGTGTTGCAAAGTAACAATGCAGTAGCATGAGTTATTTGTTACATCAGTTTCCCTCTCCTGCTCTCTCTCTTTTTTTTTTCTTCCTGAACTATCTTAGCTTTTCTTATCCTCCTCCTTTCCTTTCTTCAGCTCTTTCTTCTTGAGTCATGGAGTCCCTTCTCCTTTATTGTCTCTCCTGCTTCTGAGTCTCTCTGTCCTTCTATTATGACTGTGGGCTTATTGCAAAACGTTTGCCTTCTCTGTTGTACTGTCACCTCCCTTTTTGAAACCTATGCTGCCTTTCCTCACCGATTCCACCTGCTTTTTAGTTACAATTAATTGCCTCCTACTGGATGTGACGACACTTTACCCATTCCAGCAATGACGATACTTTACCTATTCCAGTAATGTCGATGCTTTACTCATTCCAGTAATGACGGCGCTTTCAGTAATGGTGACACTTTACTGAACTGTTTGAGCTCTTGAATTATTCATGAATACACACAATCGATCGTCATTGTTACTGGCACACAAGTGTATTATTATACACATGAATCTACTCAGAATGAGTCAGTATATTGTGCCACTTTTTTATTGGGACGTTACCACAATACTTTTGTGTGGGTGTGTGTGCGTGGAGGGGGGTGGGGTGGCAGATTTAATTTTACAAACATAAATTTACAAACTATATTGTAGAACACAAGATCAATTTCATTGAATTCCAAAAATATGTTTAATAGACTAACTGCTACGGATAGGGTGATGATGACAATGAACAATTGTTGTCATTATTACTACTATTATTATTATTATTACTATTATTATTACTACTATTAGACTATATACTTATTTGAATGGGATATGATGCTTATTGTAGACCAAGAATTTAGAACTGGAACAGAAGATCAGACATTTGGAGAAAGAGAAGAAAGCTTTGCGTTAACTATATGGGGAAATCACGATATTTAATCACATACGTAGAATCTCTGTTGTATTTTTGTTGTTAACTGCTGTTGTTTTTGTTCATACAATTTTTATTACTATCCATTACTTATCAACATACATATGCTGTATGTAAAGCTTTGTGTAAACACTATGGTCATGTACTGGAAAGTGATTTGTGTAAAATACTATGATTGTAGTTTTGCACAAAGAAATAACAGCAATGGACTGGTGAGCATTAAATATGTATCGTAATTCGGAGGATGCTCATGCTGGTATGTGATGGCACATAATTGGTGGCCTATTGAGTATGAGACTGCAGCAAGCAGTACTACTCAACAGTATTCAGGTTAAATTAGGAGGTCTTGTTGGAAGTTGTGGGTTGTAGCTCAGTGGCTAAAGCCAGGAGTCGTGGGTTCAATTCCGTGGCGACAACTGATTTTTTTACATTTACTTTTATTTTTCTTTTGATTGGCAAAGGGTCGAAATTGCCGACTTCTCATTACTGTTAATGTGTAAATTGAGAGTGGACTGGAAGCCGTCAATAATTACCTACTACACTGGCAACAGCCTCCGTGGGGGGGCAGTTGCCCCCAGACTATAGTCCAGGGGGTTCTCCCCCCCCTAGATTTTGAAGTGTTCTGTAAGGCAGGGAGTGTGGCTCACAAGTTTTGCAGGTAGTCAAGAATCATCTTCTCGCACCAGTGTACTATGACCTTGTTTTGTATCAAATAAATTGAAAAATCTTATTTTGCAATTATTATTGTTGTTATTACTTTGTTGTTGTTATTTTACGATCATTGTCATACATATTGCTGGCCAACATGAAAGTATTAATGTTAGTGTGAATGTATGATCATTTTGTGAGTGTTATTAACTACATCACCATGACTAAACATATTAAGGTAGAACAGAAGGAACTTAACCTTGCAAGTTAAAAGCACATTCTTCCGAATAATTTAATATTCCTGCTCAAATAAAAGTCTACACCCTTTTCAATTATATATGTACACGTACACAACATTACGCCATGTGTGACGTCGAAAATTGGTCTGTATCCATTACTGCGCATGCTCGTAGAGCAAATATTTATTGCTGAATATTACGTTTTCAGCTATTTTTCTTGGAGTAGAGTGTAGGTATGGAAAGTGAATACCAAAGCTTTACGGAAGATGCAGAAAACCAGCCTCCCCCTAGCTATTCGGTAAAGGTAGGAAACCTGGGTAGAGTAGAACTCTACGACGAAGAACAGAATTGTACGCGGCAGGCTGAAACTGAGCGCCAGAGCCATTATGTGGATGGTGATGAAGATGATCTTTCGTCTATAGATGAAGCATTCGATGTTCTGTCTATCACATCTTCGATTGATGATCGTCTAACGTGAGAACTCTAGCTAGCTGACATTCGAAGTGCTTTAATCCTAATTATATTTGCAGTTGGAGAGGTAGAATGCAAGAAGCGCTGCACAGTTCATATTTCCATTTTATAATTATCATCCTAGTCATCTTGGATGTATTATTTGTCCTCTTTGAACTGCTCCTGGACTTGGGTGCATTCAGTAAGTTGCTTCTAATAGTGAAATAATTAAGAAAACCCTTACCTGCCCTTAAAATGTTAACTGCCAAATAGTGCATTGTTTATAGTAGGAAGTAAATTCTTGAAGTCTTATTCTTGTTTGTTTATAGTAATCATTCATCTTTCATGTCAATAATAACAAGTTGTGCACTGCTTTTGTTAGCTTAATCAACACGAGTCATAATAATGATTTAGTGGCCTTAATAAGGAGAAGTCATAGTAAAATGTGTACACATGGGCTTTTCAGCACGAGTGTGTCCTGTATTTACAGTGGCTGGTGACACTGTGGCTTGGCATGACATTGGACATGCATGATAGGACACCCTATGTCTGTACTTGGATAATGGGACATCCTAGGGCTGTACTTGCATGTTTACTTGTAAGTTGCAGCAACTTTACAAGATGCCATTATGTAACTCTTCTACCAGAGATTAATTAACAGGCAATTTGTGTTTGCAAGTCCAGTTGACCTAATAGTAAGACAGACTAAATATAATAAAATAAAATAAAAATAAAAAAAGCAGCTAATATCGAGATTTTATTCAGATAAATTTCACTGAATGATGTGAATCATACGTGACCATGTTAGGATTATTGGGAGTACAATAAAAGAATTAGTTACAACTCTTACTACTACGTGATTACAACAGATACACTGAACTCGTTTTATTGTTCAAATTACAAAAAAAAATGATAATCACGTGCTATAGGAAAAATTGTGATGACGTAGCATATTATGATGAGTCAGCAAGTTATGAGTGACAATCATCACAAGTGTCTTTCTTCACCACTCCTTACTTGCAGACACATTGCAGGTTGACAGAACATATGTGTTCACACAGAGTCCTATGGTGAGTACATCAGCGATCATAATATTAGTGCAACAGTATACAATTTCTACATTTCCTTCCTTGACTTCTTATGCACAAAATCTGGTCGAGTGTGGGTCATAATACAATTGCTTCATTGAATAGGGTTGAATCTTTAGTAGCCTTCTCTAGCTTTTGACTAACACTCACTGGTGTCTTCACTGAGTTTGAACCATCCATTTCAAACTTCTCAAGCATATTATCAGTATATTGTCATTGTCCAATCCATATAGAACCACTCTCCACATCTTGTATGACTTTTACACTAAGAAAGTAATGCAGCTCACCCATATCTTTCATTTTGAACTGGCTTCTCGAAGATTCCTTCACTTTAGTTAGATACTTGTCACTCTGGCCAGACAACAACAGGTCACAAACGTAAATATCAATGATAAAAATTTCAGATATGCTCACCAACAGTTAAGTTTACTATCCAGTGCAAAGTTCCAGCACCTCTGTGATTGTCGGAGGTCTTTTGTCCTTTGACTTCAAAACCAGGAGACTGCCTCAAGAAGATTTCCTCTTCCAGTTCTCCATTCAACAAGGCAGTGGTAACATCCATTTGATGCACCAGAAGACCATGCTGTGCAGCAAGAGCAAGAACAGCTGTCAATATACTCAAACAAACTAATGAACTACATGTAAATGTTTTATGAAAATCAGCATGGTAATTTTGGGAACATCCTTGTGCAACAAGCCTAGCCTTATATCTTTCTACATTCTCATCTGCACAAATCTTTCATTTGAACAACCCACTTGCTGCCAACAATTTACTTTCCTTTAGGTCTACTAGATCCTACACATCGTTCTAAGTCAAGACTCAATCTCTTTCTCAATTGTGTCCTTCCATTTGCTTCTCTCAGGACTAGACATAGCTTCATCGAGTTGTCTGTGGGCCCTCAGACCAATCACATCATTTGTTCAAGTTCCATAGCCGTCAGGTACAATTTGAGTTCTTTGAAACCTTCTTAAAACTGGCTCTTCAGATAAATCCGCTGCAGTTTCTACTTCAGGATCCAAGTCACCACTATTAGAATAATCAAATACTTCACAAGTCTCTTCAACAGAGACTTTAGTTTGAGTTGGAACTGGATTAATCACAACTTCACTTTCAATATCCACATGACTTTCTCTCCTTTTCGTCCTTGGCTGTGTCTATTCCATGTGACAACTCATCAAAAATCATATCTCTGCTGAAAAACACTCTGGACCTTTCCAAATGGAACAAACAAGCCTTTTAATAATTCCTTTCCATATCCAAGAAACACACATCTTCTAGACTTTGAGTCTAACTCCTGTCATTCATCTGAATTATATATGTGAGCAAGAGGCACACACAAACACTCTTGAAATCACTTCCATTGGGTTTTGCATCTGTCCATGCTTCATACGATGTCATGCCCTTCAAAGCCTTTGAGAGACTTCGGTTCCAAATGTATGTAGCTATTGCTAGCACTTCTGCCCAAAACTTCTTTGGCAGGTTAGAATCAGATAAAATGGACGTCACACACTCAACAAGAGTCTGATTCATCCTCTTGGACACTCCATTTTGTTGCAAATCTTGGTGACGATAAATTCATGCCGTGTTCCTTCCCTTTTCAAGTATCCCTCAAACTCTTTGGATACATATTCACAGCCATTGCCACTTCAAATTGTCTTCTCTCCATATCCTGATGATTTCTCAACCAATGTTTTCCACTCTTTAAAACGTTAAACACTTCACTTTTACCTTTGAGAATGTAAACCCATACATATCGAGTTAAGTCATCAATAAAGTCACAAAGAGCTAGTGTGCCCGTACCACTGGTGCCAGAGATCATTTTCACTTTACTCTCCATGTTGAACAACATTGACACTCATAAATTCCATTAAGTTAATACAGCCTTCCTAATTTGGTTGCAGAAGCAATTTCTTTTTTATTCTTGTTAAAGATGTTTCAGACTGGTTTCATTTTGGGATGTTCAGAATTAGCTTCCAAAGTAATAACTAAAACATTGTACGACTCTGGTAAGCTGGCCAAGAGATAAACAACTTAATCCTCTTCAGAAATAGGATCGCCAACAATAGACAACTCATCAAAAATATCTGTCAATGACTTGATATTATCTTGGATGGAATCTGTTTCTCTAAATTTGAGAGAGTAACGCTTTTGTCATGAAGAAAACTTATTTGCCCACGTTTTACGCTGAAACTGGTCCTGCAACTACCTCCAAAGTTTCACCAGGTTGCTGGGAGTTATCTCTGATTAACAATAATACAATTGTAGTCAAAGCATCTCGTTGAGCAGCAAACTTTGCCTGATCTGCACTCTTACCAACAGGTTACACTACTCATGTTGCCTCACATTCGACACTGTAGTTTCCAAGTCATGCAATTCAACTTGTTCAAAGGAACAACACTCTTGTTACTATCCAATTACTACAGATACACTAAACTCATTTTCAAATTACAAAAAATCAAGTTATCACGTGATACAGGAAAATTTGTGATGAGGTTCATATTACGAGTCAGCAAGCTATGCACGATGATTGTCAAAAGTGTGCTTCTCCATCAAACCTGTACCGCAATCTTGCCCATATACATACATATGCTGGAGAATGTTTCCCAGCAGAAGGTCAACAATACTTTATGTTACAACTTAAGATTTAAATTTGTAAAAACCTGTTAAACTAGTCATTAATATTTTCTTATTTATGTAGTATTCAACGATGGTTCCTAAAATCTAAAGGTTACAATACACTAAATAAATGTATACTAAAAATATAATTGAGTGTTCTTTGCTATTTCATTAATTTACTTGAATAAAATATCATCTATTTGCTTATGAATCTCTAGATAATGTACGTTGCTTTGGTAAAAATCTAATGGAAGAAATGGAATTCTGTCATTTTGACTTGCAAAGCAGAGATTTCTGTGCCCCACCACCACGTCTAGTATTGCAAGGCATTGCCATTAAGCCTAAGACTGCCATGGAAGAAGCAGAGAGAGAACTCTGTGAATGTGGCTTCAGGAATGGGAGAGAAGTATGCATTCGAGGTACTAATAAATATGGCCGATTTTATTACTCATAGTTTCTAATACCTTATGTCTACATTGAATTAATTGAATATTCAGCCACCAGAAATAAACACACTGAGCTAGGGCCTACCATGTACGCATGTGCGTGCCACCAATTTTATGTATAATTGCAGAATCTGAAGGCCATGGTTTGAATCCAGCCATCATTCTCCATTCACTTTCCCTTGTCATCCTCACTATTTTTCTAATAGAGGTTAGTTTACTAGCTTTAATAACACAATCAATGGATGAATTTTATGGAATACACAGTCAAGACCTGGCAAGAAGAGCGATAATTTTGTCAGAATAGAATGTAGTTAGATCCTTCCCTAAAGCATTTAGCATCCTGGTGCCATTTTACCAATACTTGCTCCTCTGTTATGCAGCCAGTCATAATTATTGTAAAGCATAATAATATTATTTATATAATAGATTATTTGCAAAATAATTGCTTTTCGGTTGAAGTACTTTACACACAAATTCGAAGTGCTTGATGGTGCAGTGGTCGTCATTTCCTGGATTTTAGATGTTGCTTCTATGTAAGTTAGTTTTAGAATCAAAACAGAGGTATATCATTGTGTATGTGCATGTGTGTTGTTTGTATGTGTAGAGTTGAAGAGGAGGCTTTTGAAGCTGCTCAACTTCTTATTGTTCTTCGTTTGTGGAGAATTCTCAGAGTTATTAATGGTAATATGAATCTGTTTACTGAGATAACTCCAGCTGAATGATGTGTGAATGCTCTCAACTGTTTTATAGAGCTTTGTCAGGGAAATGGATTATTAGCAGCATGTGTGATAGAATAATGATATTGTTAATCAAGAGGCATTTGAGTACTGAGCTGGACGTTTTGTTTATTATTCAAATGCCAATTGAAAGTACAAGTTGTTTTAAGTCCTTCTTATTTTAATCTTACCTAGGCTATATGTCATTTGATTTATTAAATTCTGCCTGAAAGGTTAGAGTTCATTGAATCTAAAAAGTTTAGACTGATTTTGAAAAGTTTATAATGATTCTGAAAAGTTGCTTGCCATTGTTCTAAAGAATACAAAATCCCAATTTCAGTTGCACCATTCTGAAAATTGTTCTTATACTTTTATATTTATCCTTATTATTATTGTAGCAATAACAATACCAATAGTTGTAATAATTTACTGCTGTGTTTGTTTTATTTAGGATCTGTTCTGTCTTCTAAAGCCCAGTCTGATGCCCAGTTACATAAAGCCAGGATAGAAGCAAGGAGAATCATTCATGCATTACACAAAGCTCAAGACAAGGTTGAGGTTCTTGAAGTAAGTGTGCAGAAGAATAATATTGACATTTATATTATTAATCATGGACTATTTGTATTTCTACAGAAAGAAAAAGAAGCTATGAATAAAGCTGGCAATAGTGGGGGACAGTGATCAACACAATTATCTAAAGCATTTACATAAACATAAAGTAGAAACTGCATTAAAATTTGGTGACAAGTCAATTTCTCTCTCACTTTTTTTTTGTATTATGATATAATAGCAATGCTGTTTTTTTTTTTACTTTTATGATATAAGCTAATAACACAACATATAGCATATGACTGTTCTGATTATGCTGGCAATATAGTGCAACATCTGCTGCTGCATTGTCCAAGAGTGGGTCCTGGGATTGAGTACAGTTGAAAGGTTTTTAAAGTGATGCTATATCAGCACATTAAGTAGGTAGGAACACACACACACACACACATGTATGTATGTATACTAGTGGTGTGCTTGAGCACAAATGGCGAGCGAGCCTGATAGTTAGGTAACATAAAACTAAGTATTGTTACTATGTTTTAGCTTAGTTCATGCAAACACTATAATAGCAGTTATGACCTTTTA
>WLWI01003483.1_pt1 | contig 13498 bp, 7 predicted proteins | sample 6701501 | NCBI WGS metagenome assembly WLWI01 (sample SAMN12718690, study PRJNA515312) | sponge metagenome | isolation source: marine sponge | host: Mycale hentscheli | place: New Zealand: South Island, Marlborough, Capsize Point | collected 2014-11-01
AGCTAAGAGGAGCCGAGAAGAATTATAGTGTGACAGAACTCGAGACGCTTGCCATCGTGGCAGCCATGTTGCACTTTGACTTCTACTTGTATGGGTCGTCAGTGGTCATCTACACGGACCATAGAGCATGTGTGTCCCTGTTATCCAGTCGTCAGCTGAACAGACGGTTGACAAGGCTGGCTCTCAAACTGCAAGATCGAGACATCGAAATCCGATATCGTCCTGGTCGTGACAATGGGAACGCCGATGGACTGAGTCGTCAGGACTTCGTTGACGAAGACAGCCTGAAGGACATGGAGGTCGTCCGTGGTTCTCAGACTTGCCAGCGTGGCAAGGTCTTTGCGGGGGGACCTGTGGGGCCGCCCTCCAAGGAAGATGGAAGAGGAGAGAGACAGACTTCGAGAGAAGACAAGGAGTCATAAAATAGAACGTTTAGAGTAGTTGGTGTATCATTCAGTTGTGTGTCATGTCAGAGTTTAGTTCAATGTATCAGAAGTATGTATTGTATCAGCCGTGCCCGGTGGGTAAAGTACTCCCCGGAAGCGGGTTCTTGAACGTGCGCAGTTCTGGACTTAAAAGAGCTGCGTAGCGTACATTACGTCAGTCTAGTCTTAGTTTAAGAATTAATCATTTTTAAGAGTGAATTGAGTGTCTGTTAAGGATCGGCTTAGCTGTACCCTGGACCTCGGTGAGCTACTGGACTCTGGTGGCAGTGATACCATCCCTTAGCCGGACGGGTCTCGATTCGTGGAGTGTCTGCGTTTCCCTTCGAGCTTTCGGGATAACCCTTTCTGTCTGCCTACAGCGGAACGTTCGGGATTAAAACCCCGAGCAACCCCACATCAATATTAAGCACTATAAAACTTACAGTGCACCCGGCTTAAAGAGTAGAATTCAGTTTATGTCGTTCATTTCTGAATGTTTTGTTATTATATTCCAATGTACAGGTTCTACTGGTTCTAAACTAGTTACAGCTGGACACAAAGATATCTCTACTCACCACATAATGTAGCTTAAATTTTTCCCACCACAAATGAGGTGATTGATATTACTAGCATGGGAATAAAATGCGAGGTGAATACATTATGAAAGCACTGTGAAACAAAAGTTATTCTTAAGTTCTTTCATACAAAAGATGAGGAAGGTGATATATATGATGATACCAGTCACTTCAGAACCTTTGATTTTGTTAATACCATATTATATTGCATTATGCCTGCTGCTATGATTTAAGTGTACAGTGTTGTTTTAGGACTGTGCTGTATAATTTGAATAAATAATTATCTTCCATGCATGCTGCTTCTACCCTACAGTAGGTGAGAGTTCTTTGTGGTAAATTGTCCGCTACAATTAATTGATATACATTCAAATTGTGCACGAGTCATACACGAATAGTCAGTTCTCAGCGAGTAAATTAGATCGACTTGTGGGCAGGTTTTGTGGTATTCTACTGAATGACTTGAATAATGAAAGTTCCTGTAACAGTGCACCCTTAAAACCCACATGTAAGAAGAGACTATATACAATATTTCACATTTGAATAAATAACTATTGTGGTTAGCTATATTTTTTAATTTATAAAATCTCCCATATTACACGTCAGACATATGAGTGTCTCAATAACTTCTCCTAATTAGAGTTAAGTGTGCTTATGCTGAGTAGGAGAGAAATACACCACTTTTAAATTAGTAATTCATTAAAGCAAAACTGAAATTCCTTGTCAAAACCTTAAGCATGCTACTTCAGGTACAACAAACATGCATACATCTTGGTCTGAGAATAAGGATGTTTATAGTGCTATAGTATTGTGTAACGTTAACAATAAACTTCTCTGATCCTTAAACTCACATACCCAATAATATTATGCACCGTTTAATTATGCAAACAATAACCTATCACCGACCCTAGGTACCTAACACATAACACATGGCACTAGGCTAACACTGAAATTTCCTGTATGTCCCACACTGCAGGAAATGTATCTATCCTACACCTATCCTGCATAGGACAGAGCCAGGTTTCATAACTGTATGGAATTTGGCTCTATTCTATGTTGCTAGGTGTAGGATGCGTACATTTCCCACAGTGTGCGACATGCAAGATATTTCAGGTTTCACTTAGTGTGGGGTGCTTTCATAGACCGTAATGTCCTATTCCAATAAGAAAATAGCACTCTAACTTTATGCTACCAGAACTAACATATGCTATATAGGTGCAGAATGATATAATAATAATAATATAACCAAATGGTACTAGCTAGAGCCCTGTCAGTGATGACCTTGGAATTTGGGATGTATGGATTAGCAATAGCAAAATTTATTTTCATATTATGTCATTGATGAAAAGTGCCTTTTTTTATTTTTTTATTTTCATGATGCTAGCATTTTCAAATCCTTCACAGTGCAAGAAAAAAAAACTGTGTAGACTATGTAGTATGTATGATAGTAGCCAAATTTGAACTACAGAAAGGCTTCCATGCATCAACTTGACTGTTTCTAGACAACAGAATCCAAACATTGTCTTAAAGGAATTCTCTCTTAGTGTGAACCAGTCAGTCAACCTCTGCACTTCCTGAAAAGAGTCCATTGACAACCATAAAAAATAAATCAGTGAACTGGTCTGATAATTAGAGTTGACAAAAAAATTGACAAGACAGTAGAGGTTATCAAACTTGATTAACTGAATATACACTAATTTACAATTTTGTTATGGTTGTCAATGGACACTTTTCATAGTGTTAAGAAAAGAACATTCCTAGTTCTTCTCAAAGAAGCTGATCTAGATAAAGAACACTATGAGTACACTACAATCAGTGATAAACCAATGAGTGATTTTTGACTATAACAACTCACCTGACACGAAACTCGCCCAATTCACCATGATCAGCTCTCTCAGGATCGATTCGCGTCCACAAACCGTTCCTACTCCGGAACACAAATTTAAAAAAGGGGTTCCTTGAGCTATTAAACTTTTGGAGTATACCGAGGGAATACATTTAACGAGCTTTTCAATGGTGCAAACCCCGGATGCGTAGCTGCTTCCGTTCTAAAGTTATTCAAGTTTTTCTTGCGGCCAACTCAACTTGGACATACTATAGTCCAAAAGGAATGTAATTAGTCCTTCACTGGTTGCTCCGGGGTGAAACTAAATACCGCGCACGAGAAGCTACAATGCCTAGCTAAATGCTTGTACAAAATATCTCTTGCACGGTGAAAGAAGGTGGATATACGGTGTACTATGATTGCCTTATTATGGTACTTGTTGGCACCTATAAGGTACAACACACTAGCTTATTCTCCTAGCTTATAACAGTGGCATATTGTCACAAAATCGCCTGTTTTTTTTTTGTTTGTTTTTTTGTCAATATCAAAGAGCAGTTTTCTTGTATATAGCTATCTACCATTTTACAAGCCCTACAATTACTCGTCTTGCAGCCCTTTCATGGATCCTAGTTTGGGCACAGTATTTGCAGGAAGTTCCACTGCCCCATTCTTCTAGTATGCGGATTGGGACCGTGAAAAAGGGCTGATTGAGTGGCTGTGGTAACCCTAAATTACTGACAACCATGATCGGAACCAAAACTTCCCACTGAGATCTTGAGGGTATAGAACTGGTACTATATAATAATGCCACCAGGCCCTTTCCCAGCTGTAGCGGTAGGTAAAGGGGCCTGGCTATGCGAGACTATCGCAATAGTACATTCCTGTTGCTAACAATCTGGCGTAGCTGTCCCTTTCCCTTACCATACACACAGTAGTTCTTTTTAAAATGCCGGGTTATTTCACAATCCTCTAGTTTAGAGGAATGTAGCAATTTGATGTTACTGGCCCATAGAAAAAAGCAGTAATAGGATGTGGGACACCGCCCACTGAATGAACTGACAATTTGTTATTGGTTTACTTGACACTCTAACTTGTTTCAGAACATTCCATTTATTGAGCGTGTTCTAGAACATTCTATATTCACACACATGTGTTCATTGAGCGTGTGCAGTGTAGCACACTTTATTTATGTTTCACCCGTGGGTGGACTGGCTATATATTGCACGGCTTGGTCCACTCCTTTTTTAGTCAGTCTCACCATATGTTCACCTGCATCATTGTGTAACTAAAATATTGCATCTATAACTTCCTGGACGTCCCTGGGTGCTCATTGAGACTCGTTAGTGAGAGTCTCGCTTCGCTCGCCCAATTAATAATAATGTGAACTATTGATTGAGGCATACCAGGGTTGGAGGAAGCTCTATTTTAGTGGTCAGCAGGCCAGGAAAGGGTGTGGTCCTGGGTGTGGCCAGCACACAGAGATATGTATAGTGATAGCATGGGTAACCATGCACTTCGGGATTAATAGCATGAGTAACACGATTGAAATAACACTCGGCTTCATACCTCACAAGTGCTATCCCTAATAGCACAGGTTACCCAGGCTATCACTCGCTAAAATAGTAGGCCAGCTTCTTTTTTTTTAATCATTTACACCGGGAAATCTATCCGTAGTTTTCAGTTTGTCTGCTGTAGTGTAGCTGTCTGGTTTTCGGAAGGTTAGTTGAGTGAGGTCTGACTGTACTATTAGTAATGAAGTGTACCACCCTAAGTAGACATGTACTTTACTCAAATAACAATGAATTAAACTGCAAGTAACCAAAATGACAAATAATCTTTCTTATGTGATCATTGTTTGCAATGAAATTGTTTAAACATGCTTCCAAAGATAAATTGTCAGTTATTTTATTCTCTATGAATATGTAAAATCATCCCAAAAAGTGGTCAGGCCATCGCCTGGATGATGTACTCTGGCCCTGTACAGGGTGTGCTTAGTCCAGTTTAGCTTTTTCTAAAAATAATTTACTGCTTGGATTTAGAAGGAATTGATTTAGAAAAGAATATTAGACAATTCATGAACATTTAGTCCAGTGTACATTCTAGTATTTTGTTTGTACACATATCCACTGCAGTGCTGGAGTTGGAAGAACAGGTGTATTCATTGCTCTCAACACAGCTCTACAACAAGCCAAGGAAGACCAGGAAGTCAACATCATGGAGATCATCACAGACATGAGGCAACAGAGAATGAAGATGGTCCAGACTTTGGTATGATTTGCTAATCAGTTGTGATAAAATAACTCTCTAAAGTCGTTCCAATTCTTGCTAATTTTCACTATAGAAGTGAATGAAAGACCCGAGAGAAAGTAGTTTTTTACCCTCAAAAAAGAAAAGAAAAAAAGACTTAGACAGCAAAGAAACACCTAGAGAAAAAAAATTAGTATTCTTTTGAATGTAACATCAATGGAAGCATTGTCAGAGTTAATAAGTCTGAGACTTATAGACTTGTATATCATACCGTAGCTACTACTTATTTAAGTTAAAAATTTTATATTTATTTATACTAATATGAGCCGTTTTTGTATGGTTTCTCTTGACTATGTCTAGTCAGAGTATGTATTTATTCACGATGCCACGCTGGAAGCTCTGGTGTGCGGGGAGACACAAATACCAGTTACTAACTTCCGCACCATGTGGATAAAGTTAAACAGAGCTGATAAAGAAACTGGAAAAACTGGATTAGAAAAACAGTTCCAGGTATATATCAAAACCATTGCGATAGGTAAGTGGTAACATCAGCATTTCGGTTGTTTGCTGTTTTTTTTTCTTCTTTCAGTTATTGGTTAAGATTACATCTAGTCCAAATGAGATTGATCGGACAGCTGCCTTCCAGTGGCCAAGTTGCAATCGCTGCACTAAATACTTACCAAGTATGGCAATTGAAAACTTTATAATGTATGTTTTCAATAGTTAAAAATAATTTTTAAAAGGAGACCAAGGTCGAGTAGTGCTCAATTCTATTGAACGTGATTATATCCATGCTTCATTCATTGATGTGAGTTGAAATATAATTTCTTTTAATGTTTTTTTTTTAATGGTATCTATTACAGATAGATAATTCATAAATTCTAACATGCAGGGTTACAAGAAGAAGAAAGCCTTTATAATTGCCCAAGGTCCTTTGATTAACACTTGTGGAGATTTCTGGCAGATGATTCATCAGTACAAGTGTAAGACTATAGTCATGCTCTCTGAAGTGATAGAGTACAATCAGGTGAGCCTAACTGAAACTTAGAGCACACAGAGTTCCAGGTCCTAACAGTTAGATCGTATATTATAGGGTTTTTACCACAAGTAGACTGGTCCATGTGACATGACTATGTAATGGCTATTTTTTAAAATTTTATTTATTTTTTGCTTGTGAATATAATAATAATAATAATAATAATAATAATAAAGCACCAAAGGTGCGAACCCTCAGCACTATTAAACACTACCTAGCCATTACAATATAATCTCCTTCCAAAAGAACAAGCAATCTGTTAGCTATATTTAATGAAGTATCAAATAGCTCAACCAATGAAAATGGTGCATGGAAACGCTGTCTTCACAAGAGAAGAAGCTAAACTAGCCAGAAACACTCACCTGTATACATTTTCAACTTGAAACTTCACTTCTTTCAACTCCGTTAACTTCCCAGGAGTAACGCTTGGGAGCCTGAGCATAAAGCGAACTACACCGCTGGCTGCAGAAATTATTTGCTCACGTGATTATGATGTGACACTAGGGGGCGTTGCCCATAAAAGCTGGTACCTACGCGGAGTTGAAAGCTTTGCATTTCCTCAACAGCCCGAAATTAAATAAAGTAGCACAAAAAAAAAAGGTCTGACAGACAGACAGGACGACTACTATAACCCTCTCACGCATGTGCGCTGAGGGTTAATAATAATAAACAAGATTATGAAATAATTCTTTATTTTTTTATCTGAGTTTGTTTCTATACAAATGTCAATAATAACTACTTCAGTAACAGGTATTTAATCTCCTGAATTATGTTGGGTTGGTAATTTTTCTCTTACAGGAAGCATGTCACCAGTATTGGCCGGAGGTGGGGCAGTCCACATATGGTGGCACAGAAGTGTTTGTGGGCACAGAGTGCTGCGTGGGGAACACTGTCACCAGGACATTCAAGTACAGGAATAAGGTAAAGGGTAGGCTGTACTGAAGTCGTACAATGTGCACATTGGCTTATGGAGATGGGAAATTAGAGGTTTGCTGTAGTGGCATTTTGGTGTTCAGAATGGAGACAAAATTTCACCATTGATTCATCAATGATGCTTGATTCTTCATTCACTGGTGCCGTTAAGATGGTTTCAATTGTGATATCACTTTGCTTTCCACTAGCTGTAGGTATTTATAAAAAACTATTAATATGACTTGATCATGTCCCTCATTATACGATAATTTTGAGTGGAGTGCTTTAATAAACATGAAAACGATAAAGCAAAAATAAGTAGAGACAAGCCAAGATCCTAATGGAACTACATGCTTACCAGGAATTGAAACATTCTATTTTTTTTCTACTAATACCAAATGATTTTTACAATAGGTGAAACATTTCATTCAGTATGTTTAGCAAAAGCAATACCAAAAGCAAAAAAACAAAACAAAAAACAAACAAAAACAAATCAAACTAGCAAAAAAAACAACAAAACCAGTAACAAAAAAAACAACAAAGAACTACAATCGATGTGACATATTGAAGTAATTCAACACATATCTGTTTGGGTGATTAATGAAGCAGCCAATACAACTGTAGTTCCAAATGCATATTTTACAGATAATCACAATATTAAATATTAGAAATGATCGATTGGTTATTGCCACAGCAGGAGGAAGGCACAGATCTGCAGACAGTCACCCAGGTGCAGCTGATGAACTGGACTCCAGATGGGCTGTGTGCAGACTACAGGCCAGTGGTGGAACTCATGAACCAAGTGATGCTAGTACAGAGACAGACTGGAGACAACCCCATTGTCATTCACTGCAGGTTAGTTAGCATACATATGGCATGGCCCCCCCAGTCAGTGGGTGCATGTGTAGCAGTTACAGCACTCGCTGGATAAAACTATTCCTGAAAGATAAAGGCGCGGCATGTAGATGTGGGCCGTAAATCGCCCACACCTCGAGTGAGTGTAGAATTGCAACAAAAACAGAAGAGTTGGAATATTCTTTGGCATGTGAAAAGCTAACCCTTTGAATTCCAAAGAGTATGCTTCCTGGAACTGCCACATCCAATCCAGAAGTGAACCCTCACTACTTGGTCAGTCCATAGCTTATCTTGGAGATGCAGTCTTCACTTGTAGTCCCTTGCAGTCAATAGTCTCTATCATTTTTGGAAGTTACTTTCTGTATTGGCAGTCACTTATAGTAGTCATTATAAACTCATGCAGTCTCATAGGTTTTTTCAGTTTCTTATAGACTGCTGCAGTCACAGTCTTTTACATATACTCAAGATATCTTGAATCAGTATTGACCTCTTACAATTAAACCTGATAAAACACTCCAACTACTGTATTCATGACTTTAATAAACAAACGTAGCAATATTAATATGGTCTAACAGGGTTGTTGTTGTTGTTGTGTGCAGTGACACAGTGAGTCGCAGCGCTATATTCTGTGCTGCCATGACTGCAGTAGAGTGGTTCAAGACAGAGGCTGCTGTGGATATCTTCAATGTGGTCAAGTTACTGAGACACCAGAAGCCTGGTGCTGTTCTTACAGTGGTGAGGAAAAAAAAAGGGCACATTATCGATTTGTCAACAAAAAACTTGCATTATACAGTACTGTTAAGTTACTATGCAAAGATTATGAGTTAGAAATGAGCCATACATTCAAGAGGTCTCAATGGCTGACCTTATAATAATTAGAATCAGAGTAGTCACACCTCCCCCCCCCCCCTTGAAGATAATGCTTCCAATTTGATTTAACTTATAAGGCAATTCAGCAGGATCTACTTAATTTGAGTTCACTTTAAATTTTCAATTGAAGTTAATCAATTAAATTTATAAACACCATGAAATTTTGGACTTCTGAATTCAAGGGCCTAGTCAGGTTGGGTTTGATATAACATTGTCTTCTCATATTTGTATGTCAATGCAGGAACAATACTCTGCCATATACTCCATAGTCCTGGCTTATGTAGACACTACGGACAACTATGCTAACTTTCAGAAAACTTGAAAACAAAAAAACAACAAACAAAAACAATTGCAATTGATTAGCACTTTCTACCCATTGTGAAATGATAAAAAACAGCTTCAAATTTATCTTCATTTTTTACAGTGTGCCTTAACCAAAACAATAGAATTTATATGTACATATTTATTATTATTATTATTGTGTGAAAGTATGTCTACCAAAGTTTTTACATGGAACATAATGATAGCAAATTTTCTTTTCTAACAGCCAATATATGTTTAATTAAAAAATTTACCTGACATTTGCTATTATTATAATTATTTCAGCCAAGAATGACTGAAATATCAAACATATTTTCACTTAATGTAAAGAAATAAACAACCACTTGTTAAATGCCCCATTAATCCCCATTTACTTTTTTATTCTTCAGGGTTAAAAAAAAAAGCAAAAAAAAAAAAAAAGCAATAGTAAAACACAAAAAATGATGTCTTATAATTAGAATCGATGAGATAGTAGTAGCAGTAGTAGTAGTAGTAGCAGGTGAAATTCATGCATACCGGATTAGAGTGTCAGTTACCAAGCAAAGTTAGTCCAGCAGAGAATTAATGTTTTTATTTTTACCACTTTCCCCTCTTGGTCCAATCCTTGGGTATCCATTTAATGCACTTTGGGTCTATCCTTATCTTCCATTTGACCATGGATCGTGCGTGCTTCTCTAACACCTCCTCTGTCAGGCACACGATGTACTGGCCTTTGTAGTATTGCACTAAGTTCATGTTCTGTAAGGTGGACACGACGTCTTCTTTACGGATGCTAGTCTGCTCACAGATCTCACTACAACACAACATGAGGGGAGAATATGGAATGCTAGTCTGCTCACAGATCTCACTACAACACAACACGAGGGGAGAATATGGAATGCTAGTCTGCTCACAGATCTCACTACAACACAACACGAGGGGAGAATATGGAATGCTAGTCTGCTCACAGATCTCACTACAACACAACACGAGGGTAGAATATGGAATGCTAGTCTGCTCACAGATATCACTACAACACAACACGAGGGGAGAATATGGAATATAGCACTAAATTAGGGTTAGTTTGGGGGGGACAGTAGTAGTTTGATTGAGTATGACTTGGAAAGTAATAGGGGCCACTTCTGTTTCAATTATTCAAAGAAACAAAAATAAACAAGCAAACAAATAAAACCTCTTCTTTGAAAAGTTGCCCAGGAAAATTTTATAATTTAATATGGACTGAATAGCTGATTAAGCTTATACTAAATTCCAGCTGTACGACCGTCTACATTAAAATCTTGACAACTTCTTATTCCTACTATGACGGACATATTACATACACAAGTAGAATGGCAAGTAATAAGCAATTAAACGAGCAGAAAATATCAGAGAGCTTGTTCATTGTACAGCACAGTACGAGTGCATTGTAGTATTATATAACTTGGGATGTGAAAATTAAGCACTCAGCCCACAACCATCTATACTAACTTGATGGTGATGGTGGGCGGGTTGCCTGGATCCTGTCCCTTCAGCTCCACCTCCAGCAGGATCTCCAGGATGACTTGAGACCAGTAGCTGCGATAGGAGAGCAGACCAAGGTCAGACAGAGGCTTCTCAGGTGAGCCCAACTTATTCTCTATCTTGGATAATTCATAACCTGTGCAGTATATAAAGCTGTTAACTCATGAGACATGTAATCATTGCTGCTTCATTGCTGCAGGGGGGGGGGGAGGGGGAAGGGAGGGAGTGGCACACCAAGCAGCTGCAGACAATGTCAGATTATGCCTGGCACAAGACCTCCCTTGCTAATGGGTACATGTTGTAATAACCAAAAAAATGTATGTTTCATGTGATTTACACAAAGTTGAAATGTCATTTGGCATGTCCTATCAAATCTTCAGTATATTTTTGGACAGTCTAGCAGGCGACCAGCATACGGTTACATTGTATTCTTTATTCTATTCAGGAGTTAGTGATCCATGTTGTACAATTATCACCTCCACAAGATTACATGTATTTCTATGTAGCAAGAGCCTAGTGATCTCTATCATATTTTAGTAGAAGAAAAAATTAGCAAGTCAAACATGACAAGACAATTTTTTTCAGTGAGCAGTAATGTACATTGAATGCATGCTCCAAAAGTGTAACATTATATAACTCTAACTTACTAAATTCTATAAGAAGCTTGCCGTATCCTTTCCTCTGGTACGGAGGGAGAGTGAGAATACAAGCTACATTGTAATCCTCAGAGCTTTCTTTTTCCTGATTAAAAAACAAACAAACAAAAAACATTTAAAACACAATCACAACAACAAAACCACAACACAAACAACAACAACAATCTCCTAGTTGCTATATACCAGTCGTGTTCCGTTACCTTGGAGAAGTATCCCACTATGTGGAATCCAAATTCATCACAGTCAGTCATGACGTAGAAGAGGAATGGGTCAGTGTCATAGTACAGGGTCTTGTGGTCCAGGAACATCTTGGCTATGAGACAAAGATGCTGAGCGTAGGCCTGCAACACCAAACAGGAATTAGAACACACCAGCCATAGACATAACATTCTTTATTCAATACTTTTCCTAGACACATGTCACTTGTATATACAGTAGGTCCTGGCTCAACATACTCCCAAATCACTAGTAATGATAGTCTGGCTTCGATGGACTGACATATTGCTAGTGTGCCAGTTTCAAATGATAAAGGGTTTCAATACCACAGCCACCAGCAGATGAAATATAAAGTTCTACACTCCAGTCTTCTCATTGCTAGTGTCAGAATTAAGTCTAAAAAATACCAAATGCACTATTAAAAGGGACCCAGGTACTCCTAGTCCATAATATTATGAGAACAATCCACACCTTGTCCATGTTGTGCTCTAGACAGTATTACATTACATTGCTGTACATGACCTTGAATGCACAGAACCTTCAAATATTTAATCTCCATGTTCCAGCCTATCAGAATCCTCTCTCTTTTTAGAGAAAGTACGTAGCACTTACTTTATTTTTGCGGCCATCTATTTCAAAGAAGGAAATGGAGTCCTTCCTGTAAATCTCAGTTCCTGGCGGATGAAACAAATTGCACTTGGTCTGGAATTTTACAACAAAACAATATTATAACTAACACCAAAAGTGACATGTCCACTGCAACAACAACAGCAGCAGCAGCACAAAATCTTAGTGGTCTAGCACATGGTACATTTGTGTAAGCAAAAAATACCAATTTTTAAAACTTATATAAAGTAACATTACAACATATTAATCAAATTATTACCCAGAGACAATCCTAACAAATATGGCCATTAAATTTACTCAACCCCACCCCCTAAATACTTCAAATGATACCACCCCAAGATCGCTACAAGTATCCTTCTGTAGCTATTCTCCGCCCTCATGACCTCCAAGTACCTTGTGACGAAGGAGACAAGTCTTGCTCTTGACATACTTCAAGCAGAATTCACAGATATAGATGATGGGCTCGTTGGTGAGTTCCTGGGGGTAGGGAGAGAAGTACCACGGCTTCATGCGATAACGACCCAATTCTATCAGCTCTACGTTTTTCATTCTTGTGATGACATCGTCTGGTCCATGGCCTGTCCGACTGCCAGATGACATGCTGCCTGTCATTTGGGGCAGAGGACCAGGAAAGGGGGCAGGGCTCCCCTCAGCTGAATCAGGCTGGAGCTGTTGGGATGGAGGTGTGGGAACACGAGCAGATGCCTAAGGTAAAATATAGTGAAAATATAATTTTTCTTCCTATAATGAACTTCAAAGGACGCAAGTTGTGAACTGCCTGGCTAGAGCAGAATACTTAACAATATCCTATTTCATTTATTCTAACTTCAAACAAAAAAAATTCAAAAAAATTCACTTCAGACAGTAATTTATATAATAATATGCTTGTGTGTCAGTAACAACAACAACGGACGGTGTGTGTATTCATGAATAATTCATGAGCTTCTATGGTTTGGTAAACCCCACATTCATGACTTCTTCAGATCAGAGTTTCTCAAACCAGCAGCAAATACACACATTTGACAACAATCCATTAAATCATATCACTAGTAAACAAAATCAGTGCAGTAGTATCTGTGTAAATGGCTTTGCATGTATGTATGTGTGTATGTATGTATGCAATGTATGTGTGTGTATGATGTAATTGCCGAGCGAGCGAAGCGAGCGAGACAGTATTAGGGGTGGATAATGCAAAATCGGGTATATGTTATATGTATATATGTATGTATTGTACGTATGCCCTTTAAACGCGTGCGCGGGGAACGTTTTTTCTTAAAAAAACACGGCTTTTTAGGCTTGACCCCAGTTAATTCTGAAACTACAGCATTAAGCAAGCCTTACTTTATACTTAAGCTCCAAAGTGTGAGAAAATTCCTGCGAAAACGCTTGCTTTTCAAGAAACAAAAAGTTGATTCGATCGGTTACTATGACATTGA
>WLWI01003485.1_pt1 | contig 13493 bp, 4 predicted proteins | sample 6701501 | NCBI WGS metagenome assembly WLWI01 (sample SAMN12718690, study PRJNA515312) | sponge metagenome | isolation source: marine sponge | host: Mycale hentscheli | place: New Zealand: South Island, Marlborough, Capsize Point | collected 2014-11-01
GGTGTACAGGGGTGTAACTGAACACTTCCTCTAGGTGAAATGGAAACACCCCATGCGGAGTAGTACAGCCAGTGTTACCTGGACACCCCAAAACGGGATTCCCATACACCCCATTTTTAACAGTGTATGTACAAAAATTTGAATTGTATTTTTCAAGCTATGCTATAGGTAAGGGGTTGCTGTATGTTTGTTAAGAAGTGTCACACACGTAGCCATTATCATAAATATATTATAGGAAGAAGGAAAAACTCAACAACATCATACATATTAAAGCTCGATTTATGCTGCAACAAATTCACAACAGCTAAATGAACAATTGTTAGTTTAGCTGTTGTGAATTTGTTGCAGCATAAATCACAATTTATTATATTATAATAAATTGTGATTTTTGTTAGAGTTCTACACATGACCAGAAATACACTAAACATTAATGATAAATTAACACAAAAAATATAAGTGAATAATTGTCATGAAGATCACACTTAGTTCTATAGCACACTTTCATAAAGTGGAACTGGACTAGACCGTGATACAGTGGTTTGATATTTTTTCTTAACAATGTCATATGACAGATTAGTCTCACAGTTGAAGTCATCAGTTGGTGGAGTAGAAATGACATTTACTACACCATAATGATACACTGTTGTCGTACTGAAGAGAAATCTAAATATAACGTGAAAGCATATCACTAATTATTTATTATTATTTTCTCTCCTAATTTTATACACCAATTTAATAAATTTGCAGTTCATGTATATTATTTTAATATCGACATTTTTGACTAATAAATTATAAGTTACAATAACTGAATATCGGCTCATTAAAATTCACATATTTTTGGATTCCTATTTAATTTTATTTCTACTTCTATTTAAATAAAGTAAAATGTATTTTAACATTTTTTCTTGATAATGCACTTAGGCAATGCTTGTAGATTATCAATGATATTAAAGAACTATATAAGATCAAATACAAAAATTGTATTTCATGGACACATGTAGCTATAATATTTTTTATTTTTTTACATACGTACATCTGCAGCTTTTGTTTTCCTTGAATCAGATCTTCATACAAGTATATTTTAATAAATTATTAACATATTATAAACTTGTTAGATACTTACTTTCCTCTTGTTCTACATGGAAACTTCATACAAGTATATTTTAATAAATTATTAACATATTATAAACTTGTTAGATACTTACTTTCCTCTTGTTCTACATGGAAACTTATCCATTGACAACACAATCATTCATGTAATAATAATCCTTGCCATATCATTGTATCTTACCATTTTTGATTAGAAGTACAAAAGTGACAACAGCCACTACCATTACTGCAATCATGAAAACAGGCACCAATACTCCAACTGTTACAGATGTAATTAATGTGTTATTATTATCAATTGTAAGTAAACTGAAACTTGTAGTTTCGGCACCTACATAAAAACATTGATAATGGTTGCCACAAAAATATTTTTGTCTTCCTGACCTGTTATAGGTGAGCATAAAAATATGAAATGAATATACAATTGTCGCATTGAAATCACATCTTCTCCATTAATATCAGTGACAGTCAGGTTATATTGTGTATTTACATCAACACTCACTGCTTCGTAATTCTTTCCTATTATAGAACCATTGATAGTACTATTAGTAGATGATAATTGATAGGAACACCCACTATAATTACATCCTATGATATAGTCGCATGATATGTTATATATTCCAGTCATCATTGTAGAACAAATATTAACTCCTGCAATATCATTTGTACCTAATGCAAAATAATTGTAAAAAATGAAATGTGAGATCAAGCAATTTTTAATTAACTCACAAAATTGTTGAGATACAGAGAATACTATTCCTAAGCTGTTGTTAGATACAATAGTTAAGTTGTAAACATATTTTATATTTAAACCTGAAATTGTAACTGTTGATACTGAGTTAACTACAGCAAATTCTGATGACAATTATAGGCAGAGTAGCATTTTGACTTTGAAGCAAAGCAAACATCAAATTGCTATCTTCTACTTGACAATTTGACATCTAAACAATAACAGAGCAATTATAATCAGCTACTACTGTATAATATTGTACACAATTACCTGTATTGTCAAATTTAATGAGTAGAAGTCACCAACTCTAAATAATGAATATTCAATATCATTTGTAGAAGGTATGTAAGGTAGAGTCTTGTTAACACATGAAGGTGGACTTTGTCCTATTAGTAGCTGTGATACACATGGTAAAGGGATCACATGACCTCACTCCTTCCAGTGTGAAGTTAGGAGTCAGTATCAGTCACATACTCAGTAATGTCTTTCAATTGACTTGGACTGAAGAATGTGAGAGTAATAATGAATTGAACGGATACAGTAGGAATGATTCTATAATCCCATAATGTCATCAATGAATAGCTGTTTAGAAATGTATTCAATTTACTTGGTTTATCTGGGATACCTGTCAGAAATATATAATTTACATATCTATAATATTTTGAATTTCATTGACGAGTTATGGGGTCAAAGATGATAAAAGATAAGTTTTAAGAGACCAATGTGAGTCATACAAAAATTTTGTCGTCACTATACAAATTCAATATCTAGCAGTAAAATTATTGTTTAGTTTAAAACAATAGCACTGTGAGTCCTAATCATAGCTGATTTGTATTCATATTTAATTCTATGCTCAGTTAGTGTATATTCACTTCATCATATCCAAATATTGATTATAATTAATATTTATTTCCTTAGCAAAAAAGCTACACTGAATTGCTAGAGTAGTACCTTGATTGACTGCTAACACGGAACTGTTTATAGTCAGACCGACTTCTCAAACTCTGAACTTTAGAATTACATAAGTGTTCAGGAAAAACTAGAAATATAACTTTATTGGAAAGGTATTAATGTGTTTGTATACAGTCAGTGTTAGCTAATTAAGTTTTGATTATAGTAATGAGGCTACATAACAAAATTGTATGTGAACGTATTATACAGTATTAGTACCCATGAAAGATCTAGAAGTCCTAAAGATTATCATGAAGGAATTATGTCTAAGCATTTTGAAAGCAGTAATAATTAATAAACTAATATCATGTGTATCATGTGTGTGTTATAAATTATAATATTACTAGGATCTCTGAAAGTTATGAAAATCTTCTAAAAAGTTTCATAATATTACACAGAAAATTGTATTTGAATTGTATTATGGATTTGAATTTTGTCGTTTAATTTCCTAATTCCTGGTCAGATAACACCTTCCACATGATATGTGACATTCCTATGTGTGAATGGGAATATTATAATAGTGGTCCAGTTGGAGTAATACTGACTAGATTGTTATAGCTACTTTATGTACTTAAACGTTTTGTTTGTAAAACTGCATAACAAATTGTTTTTTACAAAAGTTACATTCTCACTTAATCTATAACATTATATAAAATGTATACTTTTATAATTATTAATTTTAGAATTATTTTATATTTTTCCTTTTTTTTCGGACCCCTTTAGGTAAGAAAGTTTCAATCTACTTTTATAATAGTTATATACTTCAAATTTTTATCTACAAGTAGATATTCCGGAAAAAAAGCACTAAAGAGTTTACCAGAAGTAAAATTTTAAGCTCTAAAAATGTATTCATTATTGATAAATAAAATAATGATTTCATTTATTGTTGGTAAGCAAAATAATGAGCCACTAACACTATTAATATCTACTAACACTATTAATATCTACTAGTTGTAAAAAAAAATTATACATCTTGAAAATAATCAATTTGGGCAAGTTTAATAATGTTCATCTTTCAAAACAAATATTTGGTTTTAAAATTCCTTGTTTCCATATCTTTAGAGTAACCCTAAATTTATTGTTTTTTTTACATTATGAAATATTGTTTTTTAAAAACTAGTTTTCACTCTATTTTTACTATCCTTGCTATAGTCGCTATTCATCTTTCTTAGTTTCAACTGCCTACTTAGCATCTAAAACAATTGTATTCTCCTGAAAAGATATAATGTGCCAAGCCTTTATTGTTTTCTCCTACAGCCACTGCAAAGAAGACATAGCTCTTGTCCTGCACTACCAAATGAACAAGTCAGTGTTAATAAAATAAGGCGTGACACTTGTTCAGTGGTGTCAAAATATGGAAGGCTAGAATGCTTTTTGGTGAAACAACTGTATGTATGAGTCACATAAGGAATAAAACAGAAGTAGCCCCAGATATGCTTACAGTTTTTTCTAGGCTGGTTCAAAAAGAAAAAGCTATGGTATAGAGAAATGTGATTTATTTTTTATTTTTATAACGTATTTGCAATCTGTGGATTACAATCATTAGAGACTTCACAAGACAACTAGCTAATTACTTTTTTTTTACCAGTGTTGAATGAAACCAAATGTAAAGAAAAGTGAATCTAGTATTATCCATATAATATGGGGAAGGGATGATCAACCGTAAATAAGAGTGTGCTACCCAATATATGTTACAAAAACAATAAAGGTGTACATAAATATTGTATATTAAAGTACAAGTGAAAATTGTAGCTTATTTCAGATTTTAAAACTATTGCGAAGTTATAACAACTACATCTGTAAGCCAGCCAATACCTTAGTAGTAATAGACAATTAATTTATTACATGCACTTAATATGAGACATATGTCTTATGTGTGTATTATGTATCGATTATTAGTGTATCAGTTTGAGAGAATTACTCAATAATTTATATTGCCCAATAACTCACACTTGAAAAAACACAATGTAGTATATTAAGTATAGCCATTACTAAAGTTTGTTAGCCACTTTATATAATTATATTCATTGATTTTGTGTAAATAACAATTTGTGAATTTTTTCTGTATGCACCTGTCATATTAACAATCTAAACTAACTGGATTATAATGGTAGTCATTTGTTGTAATATGTTGCATTGACAAACCATTGAATTATAGTGATTAACTGCAATTTTGTAACTCCTTCTTGAGCACATTGGCAACAACATTCACATGTACAGAACTAGCATGTACAATTTCGTAAAAAGCTCTGTCACACTTATGCTTGTGTCTATACAACATTTGGAAAGAAAGACATTTTATGCCCACAGAGACTGTTGGTAAGTCAATCACATCACAAGTATGCAATGAAACGACTATCCAGCTAAAATTATCATTTTCTTTACTATTTACCTTGTCCTTTACTTTCTTTAACCCACCAACTAATAGCGAAAGTGAGAAAAAGTGACACCCGCATCAGACCAATTGTCAGAGAGTTCAGACAGTAGAGTGTGTAGCTAGTATAACAACGACTTCAGTAGAGAGCTAATAAGGCTGGAATGCTGTACAGATAGTGGGCGATGCTGAATGCTCAACTTGCATTGACTCATCCCTCCCCCTTCCTCTTATCCAAACACTTCCCCTCTATCTATTCCCAAGTGATTAATAACTAAAAAGCGGGTGGAATAGTGAAGGCAACGCAGGTTTCAATAAGGAAGGCGAAAAGTAGAAAGAGAAAGCAAATAGGGAGACAGTACAATAAAAAGGTAAAAGTTTTGCAAAGCCTAATTCCGCTATCCTGATAGAGAGAAGGAGAGATTGAGAAACAGGGTTAGACAAAGGAGAAGGGACTCCATGACTCAAGTACAAAGAGCTGAAGATAGGAAAGGTGGGGTATAAAAAAAACTGAGATAGTTCAGAAAAAAAAAACGAGCAGGAAAAGAAGCCTTATGCATGTAACCTTAACCAATGGTAGAGAATGATAACAATGGGAGTAAAAATAACTTACACTACTGGCCATTCTTACTTTCCAATATGTCAGGTGCCACCGTGTAGTAAGGTACTTACTAGTAAAGATATAATTTTATGTATTAAAGTTTACTTAGCTCAATGGAGTAAATTAAAACCCATGTTTTTGGATTAGATCTTTACCCACTCTACTCTAAAATTTGGTTCATGATAGCTATCTCTATTGATTTCAAGACCTCTACAGCTTAGTTCAAAGTTTTTTTAACCAAGTAACTTTAAACTATAGGATATTCTTATTACTTCCTTAACTTTAAAAAAAAGTATAAAGAGGCTTTTATGAGTAAGATTGTCCAAAACTTAGAGCAGGAGTCGCTCTCACTTATTTATATACTTCCATTCAAGAGAATATCTTGGAATTACAATATTATTCCTATAATGTGCTGTACCCTATTACATTGCCCATTATCCAGTCCAAGTTAATTAGAAAACATTTACTGTGCTTGTAACTTTTACTAGCACTTACAACTATATTCTTAGAAGCATTGCAAGTATCAGCATTTACATTTTCAACTATAGTACACAATGATGATGTTAACATATCATTTAGCTAGGTAATTCTCAGCTAACTAATTCTGCATTCTCCTCTATATGCCACTTTCCTTGTCCGCATAAAAGGATAGGAGTGAATTAGATTATGCAACATCATACGTTAAAGATAAGAATGATGACCTAGTTTATAACATAATAGTAAAATATTAACTTTTCAACTTGTATCTTAAAATCATTAATATATTCACAAAAGTTAATTGTACACTTTAGACAAATAAAGAAACCACCTACTGTTTGAAGTGTAGCTCCAGAAACAAACTGCCTACTATCCCGAAAGACCAGGTCAGCATTTTCTCTGACCAAGACCAACTAAAGTTATGCAGATGAGTTCAACATCAGACTAGAAAGATAGATACTCTGCAGTCATTGCAGGTCTAGCTGGTGAAAGCCACCTCCACTCGGTGACCACACCCGCTGGCTCTTACCGTGATTTAAGCTCCGGTTGTTCTTCGCAATACCTAGCGGTCCACCAGCTGACGATTTTTCTTCTTTGTAGGTGGTCTCGCAAAGTTACTAGTTAGTTGATTGCAAGGATTACTGAATGTAAAATACAATTTACAACATAACAGATACATATATGTGAGACATGCAGTGGTAATCAATTACATGTGTATATCATTATTTCCATTGGGTAAAGTATGACCTGGCTAGAATTCAGTCTTCTTCTTGTGAAGTCTCTTGTTCAGGGACTTGTTCAGAACCTGAACAACGTCTACTTGATTAGCTATGATTGAAAACATTTTTTTCTTGTAAAGAGTTTGACAACGTTCAAAAGCTAATCACTGAATACTCTGTGTGTTAAACAGCATGTCTGTTTTCATATCCACTCAAGAACATAAGATTAGTCTTAAAATTCCCTGAACTATGGCAACAATGTATCATGATTTGGTAAAGGGTTGATCTACACAACACATTGTTAATGAAGACTAATATTTATGTATTGTCCACCGCCAGAGCTTATTCAGTATGATAGCTTACAACTGACTTTCCCAATAGTACACATTGTGTTAGGTTTGGTTGAATGTTACAAGTTTTGTAAACAATACTGCTTCCCAAAGTTTACTTGAATGTGGAGATTACTCCACATATGCAAATATATCAGGATTAATGATAGATAAAGTTTAACTATGGATATATTGTACTATTTCTATATTGAAAAATTTAATTATTATATATTATAGTGAGGTCACTAATTTATCTTACAATAATTCATTTTCATAGTTACTCTTAGTCAATTCGTTTTATTATAACTCTTGTTATTTCATTTATATGAGTTGAGTGATTGACCATCCAATGTTAGACATGCAGGTGGCTAGCAGGACTTCAATTTCATTACAGACTTAAACATTATTATGTAATATACTAGTGAAGTGAACCTAAAATCCCCAATTTTATACCAACACTAACGTTAATGCTGGGATTATGGCACACAGAATGATCCAAAAACAGTGAGTCAATTGTCCATAATGATGTTTGAAATCTAACAACATGTTTATCTAAGTTTGTTTGTATAAAGAAAGCCAAACTTTATATGTGAGTGTTCCCTTCTCTAAAAAGTTGTGTATGCAGTGTTCACATCATACTGAAAGTTTTTTTTATTGATAGAAGACTGCTGGGTCAGTTAAAATAATATAGACACAGAAGTATGCTTATGTAACTCAACATACACTAAAAACACTAATATCAAAATAGTTCTTGTCTTTGACATAGATAAAAAAACATTGCATACCTATATATAGCAAATCACAGATATATAGCTATATGTTCTGCCACATATTGTCTCCATCTCCTCACCCATAATTCTTCATTCTCTTATTTTCTTGCTCACAAGTACTTCTTCATCATTTCACACTCCATTTCTTTATCTCCTTATCATTCACAATTTCTTCTTACATGTCCACATTCACTAATTTTCTTCTCCATTTCTTGTTTCTTGACCTCTGTTATCTCATTCAACATTCAACCCTGTTTCATTCTGTTCATTCGTTCTCTTTCTATTTTATACTACTCACACTTCTTCCTTCTTGTTACTCCATGCATTTACTCCTCCATTTTCCTGCAGTATACTAATATAGCATATTAATAATTTACTGCAAAATTGTATAATGCAAACTCACATTATTGTACATTCGTTTATGTTTGATATAACTGACAGCGACCCACTCAAGTTATTAAAGAAACCAAAATTTAACCACTAATATAGTATTTTTTTATCCAGTATTGCAAATATTGCTTTGTATATACTTTCACATCATCTTTAAACACAACTAAAAAATGTTTGAATGTTAATCTACTGCTTGTGCTTGGTTATTAATTAAAAAAAAGCACAAACAGCATCTAAGACTGATAAACTATTTTGGAGAACTTAATTGAATGAGAAACTTATTTAAAGTCATGCTAGTAATCACTGCCTCAATACAGAGCAGGATTGAATATCATTGAATTCTAGCTCAATGCCACATTTATGCCATGAGTACACCCAGCAATTCTCCAAGTAATCTTGCACAATATACTATGGCAATTCCCAGCAAGCCTGTACAGAACATGTACAGGAAAAACTATTGTATAGACTTTCGTGTGTGGATAGCTAGTTACCAAGCATATGTTTTACTTTACTTTCACATAAACATAAACCAATCACTTTTGTGCACATTGACTTGGTGTGGTTATATAGTGTGGCCTCCTTCACCTGAGCTGAGTTAATTTTTTGTCAGTTAGTGCAATTTGCTACTTCATCCCAAATTGACATATACTTGGCTTGACTGGGAAGCCTCCAAAACTTTGAGGGTAGGAAGTTTGGGAGCTCAACTAATGAGGAGCATGACCATGTTAGAACAAGAACTCCATGGTGGCAGAGCGAACCATTACTTTTTCTTCCCAAAAGACCCCAATTAGTTACTCCTGTATAGACTTTTAATCAAAATAAGGTAATACTTTAAACTGATAATTCAATAGTATTTGGTCATCATTTTTAGTTTCAGATAATAATTGCATGTACTTGTATAATTAAGTTCTTATCTTTAATTTCAATTTGCAATAATAAAATTTGTTCTTTTCTGTGCTTACATCGTGTATGCTTGTATTACAAAATATTCACCTTTTTTAAGAAATAATGTTTCAAAATCCCATTTAATGTGTGGTGAGAAAAATGTACTCTAACATAAGATTATAGAAGGAGAGGAATGTAATAATATAATTATAATCTTTCTGATATATTTTACATTTTTATTTAGAATTCTCTTCACCATGACAACAATATTATCATAATGGTGTATTAAGTGTCATATTTACTCCATGAACTGATGACTTCACCTGTAATTGAGAACTATTTGCTCCAAGTCAATATTACCTACTACCAATTAGCTACTTTTTTTATAGTCCAATGATAATTGACATTATACTTTGGTGTATGTAATCATTGTAATTAATTACAATTACCAATTACAATTCTAACAATACTGATTTATACTACCATTGGAGTTTAAAAATACATTATTATGAAGCATTGCTGAAAGAATGTATTTAATTGTTACAGCTTTATGATGTTGCGAAATGAAGCATTTTGAATGTTAGCACTTTGCAACCCGTTACTAAAACTTAAACAACTTGGTTCCAATTATATCACAGACCGATATTTATCTACACAATAATGTATAGGTTTCACCACGACGTGGAGGTTGGTATAGGCCCTAGGATAGTGTAAATTCAGTACCGACTGAAAGGAGTGGTGCAACCGACTTATACCATGGCTCTAGGATATAGGAAACATACAAAAATTAATTTTGATTGGATAGCTTACTTATTCACCTCCTAGGAGGTGGGTATGAAATAATATTCACCACGAATTGAGCAATCTGATTGGACAGTTTGAACGTACCATGGTAATAATACACTTCTAGTTTAATCTTCTATTGAGCAATCTGATTGGACAGTTTGAACGTACCATGGAAATAATTACACTTCTAGTTTCATCTTCTATTGAGCAATCTGATTGGACAGTTTGAACGTACCATGGAAATAATTACACTTCTAGTTTCATCTTCTATTGAGCAATCTGATTGGACAGTTTGAACGTACCATGGTAATAATTACACTTCTAGTTTCATCTTCTATGGACACAATCATTGAATAGCTTTCATTGAAATAACTAATGTTGTTTTGGCTAAACATTCACGTTTTAGTTTTAGTAAATATAGTTTTTCTACAAAAAAAAATTCACGATTAATTTTAGATTAGTTTTTCACTAGCAAGGATTTAGTTTTGTTTTTTAATGTACTAATTTCAATTCTAGTTTTTTAGTTTTATTTTTTCAAATTCACTAACTTCTGCTATAGTTTTATTTTTTTAGAATTAATTTTTTTTTAATTCAAGTCATCAATATTGAATAATTTTTGCTTTTCAAATGCAGACTCTTCAATCTAGTTTTTGTATTCCACCATTATTGTTAGCTGGTCATTTAGCTCTTTTATTTTTGTTGTTGTTGTTGTTATTTTTTCTTTTCTAATAGGAATGCAATAATTTAGCTTTTGAAATAATTATTATTACACAGTGCTAGTCTCTGCATACTGAACAGATCAAAAATACAGCATGGAGACTGAATGATTTGACATGCACCTGCTAAGTGAGGGGGCTAGCTTTTATATCAGTACAGAAACTGTTACTAAATATAGTGTTCTAAATATAACTAGCTAGGTGACAATGTACTTTGAATTATGGAATGCTGTTGTCAATAAATGTTAACTAGTGTCTTTGTGGATACTGAATGGGTTGTGAAGGTCAGCATTCCACAGGAGCTGCGGGAGGAGCTCGGATAGGTCTGTTAATTAAGAAGTGCCCGGCTGTCAGGTATGCTCCCTCGCTGATGTCGTCAGATTTGAGGGGCATGAGAGGGCGGGAGTTTAAGATGGCTTCTGCTTCCGTCACGATCGTATATAGTTGGTCGTAGCGGAGTGGGTGGGGGGCAACATTCTTTCTGAGAAAACACTTCATGGATTTGACAGCTGCCTCCCAGAGACCTCCAAAGTGTGGAGCTCTAGGAGGGATGTGATGCCATTGGATATCTTGTTCGGTGGCAAAGTGGGAGATAGAGGTGCGGGTAGCTTTGGATTCAATCATGGCCTGGATTTCTCTCATGTTCTCACGGGCCCCAACGAAATTGGTTCCGTTGTCGGAATATATGTGGGCAGGTACTCCTCGTCTCGCTGTGAACCGTCTCAGGGTGGCCATCAAATCGTCCGCAGAGAGACATGCACACAGATCTAAATGAACACACTTGGTGGAGAGACACACAAATATGACAATGTAACATTTCACAAGGACCGGTTTCCTGGTGTGCCCTCTGCGGAGTACAAAGGGTCTGGCAAAGTCCACTCCTGTAACGGTGAATGGAGGAGAGGGTGTAGTCCGAGTGGTAGGTAGAAGTCCCATCTGGAGTAAGAGTGGCCTGGCGTAGGCTCTTTGGCATTGAGGACAGGTCCTGGAGACGTGCTTGAGGAGGTTTCTGAGGCCAGGAATGAGGTAAGAGTGGCCTGAATCAGGTAGTTTTTGAGCTGATGTCCTTTGGGAAGTGGTCGCACTTGCCGAATGAGAGAGAAGACATCGGCAAAGGTTTCATGTTGAGACATAAAGAGAATCTTCTGCTTGGCTCGGATGACTTCAGAAGATTGGATAGTTGGAAGGAGGAGACGTTCCTCTCGATTGGGTTGGGAGTTAGAAGAGAAACGAAGTATCCACGCTATAACGTGGCAGAGATGATGGAAGGATGAGTATCGCTTCCATAGGTTTCTGAGGAAATCAGTGTCCTGTCTGTCACGTACGCATGCGACTGAAAGACAGGGCATGGGTGGGAGTTTGGGAGGCTTTTCCCGGAGGAATCAGACAGGCCATTGATCAGGCGGAAGTGAGAGCCAGGATGGGCCCTACCACCAGAGTTGGGATGAGACGAGGTCCTTGGCAGGAATGTAAAATGTAATGGGAACTCTCAACAAGGAGAAACTGAATGAGAAAGTATGCATGGTAATTACACCTGCTGCAATCTGGTGGCAGCTTACCCAAATACTGCTGCAAAGCCTTTTAAGTGAGGAGCTGACTTTTTTCAGCCTTAGGCAAGAACAGAAATTTCCCACAAAATTGGTGGCAGCGGTGGGATACAAAGAACAATAATCTAACAAAACCAGTGAAGAAGAAGCAGAAGAAAACTACATTAATGCAGAACAGACCAGCAAAATGAAAGAAGAAAGAAGTACAAGTTAACAGAGGAGGAGAATTAAAACAGTTCCAGTTAGTTGGAGAGAAGCTCTTTTACCTGTAACTCCTCCAGTATACCAGCTGCTATCCAGAGACAGAGCACAGCTTATAATTTGAGAAGAAATCCCAAGAAAAGAAAGGAGTCACAGTTTTTCAAGCTATTGGAATTAAGTTATAGTGATACTGAGGAATTTGCTGAAACATTGACAGTTCCCTTGGCAGAGAGAGTCACTGAAACTGAAACATTTATTGAAAGTGAAAGAATAGAAAATTCTTCCACAATAGAAACTTCAAAAAGTAGTACAATTACCAACATTACTACAGAAGTCAGCAGGGAAATCTCTGAAGAAGAAATAGTCCCTGAAACGGTTGAACTCAACACTGAGTGTGAAACTTCTACAGAAGTAACTATAAAAAAGGAAACAAGAATGGCAACTGGAATGTCAAGTCTGGAGGCCACCATGGCCAAATTATTAGCAACAATGTTAGAAAATCAAGCAAGACAAGAAGAAAGGGAGATAAAGGAAAAAGAAGAAAGGAAAAAGGAACAAGAAGAACAGAGACAGAAACAAGAAGAACAAAGGCAAAGAGAAAAGGAATTGATGGCAATAGAGAAAAAGAAATTAGAACTTGAACAATCTAAATTAGAAGCTGAAAAGGAAAGAATGGAAGCCGATGAAAGAAGGAGTAGAGAGGAAAGAAGATTAAGGAAGTTGGATGATGAAAGGATAGAGAAATTTTCTGGATTCAGCAGTTACAAAACAGGAAATGATCTGACACCATGCAAAAAATATGTTATACTTATGTGAAACCACGTATGTATAACAAAGTTATACTAGTAGTATACATACCCTATGTAATCTTGATGTTTACTTGTGGAGTATAACAGAAGTATACTCCACT
>WLWI01003487.1_pt1 | contig 13490 bp, 6 predicted proteins | sample 6701501 | NCBI WGS metagenome assembly WLWI01 (sample SAMN12718690, study PRJNA515312) | sponge metagenome | isolation source: marine sponge | host: Mycale hentscheli | place: New Zealand: South Island, Marlborough, Capsize Point | collected 2014-11-01
AGCGGCAGGAGCCAGGTCAGCAGCCCTTCGTACTCCCAACCCCCCTGACTTCACAGGTAGTACTGCTTGCAGCCATGCTCTGTCATTGTGCAACAGGGGTGTATTAGTAACGGAGCTGAGGATGGTATGTAGGGTGTGGTCATATTCCTCCAGAAGGCTTGAAAGAAAGCAAGGCGCCGTCCTAAGCAAGTAGCGGAGCTTGGGTATAGAAAAAGAATGACGCAGTAGAGTCAGTGCATCATGTGTTGAAAGCGAGAGCCCATGATCTTCAAAGCTTCCAACTTCTCCTTAACAGCCCTGTCAATTGATACTATGTACCCAAGGGGGGAGCCCAGAAGAGAGATACTGCTGGGATCAACAATTTCGACGCCGGGCAAAGCAACTACAAGATGGCCCCTCACTGCGTGATCAACACAGACTAGTTCACATTTCTTTGGGTTCAATGACAGGCCCAGGATCTCTGCATCTTTAATGACTTGGAGGTCATTCTGCACATCCTCTAGAGTGCCTCCAATCGATACGTCATCCATGTACATTACACTCAGGGAGGAGCACAGCTGCATACAGTAGCGATGTAGTGCCAAGCAGAAGAGAAGAGGGCCCAAAGGGTCTCCCTGCTGAACTCCCTCTTGGGATAAAATCACCGACTCTCCCCAAAAAAAGATGGGGCTGAGTAGGAAGAGTGGACTAATGGGTAGATGTCAGGGCACAGATCTTGAACCGCTTCAAGAACCTTGTAATGGCGTATTGAGTTGAATGCATTTCTAAAATCCAACTTGAGGAAGGCATAATCATTATCCATGTCCATTACAAACCGACGGGTTGCATGAACAGCTGCTTCGGCACCATTCCTTACACCGTAACCTAGCTGTCTAGGGCTGAGTAGGTTAGCCATGTCTTCCACTACCATTTGACCTGCAATATTGGCTACAAGCCTGCGCAAAGTACAACCCACAGCAATGGGCCGAATTCCACCAGACTTTTTCTCTAGGGCAACCAATGAGGCACCAAAGAAAAAGGGGCGGATTTCGGCTGGCACCCTGCCTTCCAAAACCAGGGTGCAAAAACTAGCGGGCGAGATGAGAAACTGTGAGTCGGCATCCCCAGCTGCATGCAAAAGCAAGTCCTTAAGATGTTGAGGGCGTAACCGGTCCGGGCTACCTGCTGAGCCATTCGGAAAAGACCTTATAGCACGAGCAATGGAAGATGGGTCAACACGTGGGCAAGAGGGTCCTGGGTTGGGTGAAGGTGGGATAGTAGTATCTCGATGGGGGGGTGGGTGCTTGTCCTGGAGAGCAGACAGAGTCTCAGAACTGTGTGGGGCAAGCCTATCATCTGAGCTGGCTATCCTAACTGCCCCTCTAAAATCTCCCTGTTCTATCTTTGAAGATACTCTCTTCCCCAGTGAGTACAATTCTTCTTCCTTGGCCCTCCCAGTCTTCTTCTTATACTTACGTAATGGGATTGGGTCTGCCTCTTCTTGAAGTTGGTTCTTTACTCTAGTAGCTAAGGACTTGTGGTCATTGGAGCTACGTGGTGGTACCTACAGACATCTAGTAGGAAAGCGGAGGAGGCGCTCCCAGGCAGGTAAGGAGTTGGTAGCTACCACTTCATCAATGATAGAACAGAACTTCTGCATGCACTGATGCCTAACACCTCGAGGAATCCACTTAAGTACTGGAACTGGAACAATGGAGAAAGATGGTTGTGATAGTGGTTGAGTTTGTGGTTGATTTTGAAGTGAATTTAGATGGGGTTGCGGCAATGATGGATGACCACGAGGTGGTTGAGTTGGAGGTTGTGGCGGCGGTGGAGAGGGGCTGGTTAGCGAACTACTCGGCACTGGTTGGCTCAGACTGGTTTTCTTAGGAGGTCTTCCTGAGCCTGGGCATCTCTTGTTCACTGGACATGGGAGCAAATTTTGCCCGATGCGGTGATAGACAACTCTCTCAAACACACGCTGCATACGGCAACCATTTTTTTTTTTTTTTTTAATTTTTTTTTTTTTTATTAGCTTTCCCTTAATTCAATGGTATTTGTTTATTCAAACTGTCTACAAGCAGTATAAACTACATTAATTATTTCAGCATAAGAAAAACTGATGTTATATTTATGTAATGCACGTGCTTATAGACTTACTTTGAATGCCTTATAATATTTAGAAGAAAAGTATTCAGAAATATCAGAGTAATTTTAGATCATGATAATTGGAGACAAAATGTTAGATACAATTTGTAAAAAAAAGTTCTGCATATCAGGACTTACTACACAATTCAGTACAAGATCCCAATCTATTTTGCATAATTTACAACAATGTATAATGCATGCAGTTATTCACATAAATATTTATGTATTTTTGGATGGATTCCAGCGGTAGTAATAGCCTCTCCAGACTTCCAATTTATCAACGCAGAATCTTTGAAGTAATTCCTACAGAAATAAAAGTACGCTGATGTCCTTCACAAGGTATAAATCGATGTACTTCCCTTCACCACATCAACCAATATATTTGTGATCTTACTCACTTGTCAGTGGTTTCAATACTAAGGTTTTTGGCCAGAATTTATCTTGCTAATAACATTTGGCTACTATTACATTTTAGCCCTTTATGGCACTTGTTAATTATTCCCCTAGCCAACCATTGATTTGTTACTCATCCAATCATCAATTCATGCTCAGTCAATGAATACTCTACTACACATGATGTATCCATGCATACCTCCTGGCCAACATCACCAACATCATAGTACAGATGGCTTGTGTACTGCTCAGGCTACATATACACACATACACACATATGCACACGTACATACACAATTATTCTATTTGTGAAGATCTACTTAGCTGAACACTCAACTCCATATATTTTACAGTCATTGTTTGTTTGTTTTATTCTATCACAGTAAATGCTGTCCAATTTCATCATTTTTTTTTTATTGATAGTGTCATGCACACACCAAATATTTCTTCTTACAGATTGCAGCTAAATCTACAATTCTGTACTACTTAGACTCTAATGAAGCTATTGTGTTCAAAGCCAGAGGATTTAAAAAAAATTTTTTTTTAATTTCAACAATTACTCTTCTTTACCAGCCAGGAAAGGAGACAACAAGCTCATTGAATGTACTTTATTTTATAAAGTACTTTGGGAATTTGTTTTTAATTACTGTAAAGTGCTGGGCCATAAACAACAAGTACAATATGAATGATCAAGCTTTTTCTTTCTTTTTTTCAGAAAAAAACTCTCAGTAAGCATAAGTCGCTCGCTTGAAAGGGCTATATTTATGACTAGCTAATCTTGAATCCTATAGGGGTTGTCAAAATCATTCCACTGTCACATGCACTACTAAAATGGCATAAATGTCCTAATAATATATCCCATTGGCTCAAATTAGTGCACAACTGATTGTCTCTCATTACTCACTTGCTACACCAATAACACTAGCTTAAAATGTGAATCACAAATTGAGGTCAAATAGCTTGACTGCCACATACCTGAGCATTAATAAAACTCCACAGTGACACAGTTTTGTCTTGTAGATTCTGTAATAGAAGATGTAAAATGTAACTGTCCATTGCTTATGCCAGCCTAATGTCTGAACATAATAATGTCCATGGAAAATACAATAATTTTACTACTTATGACCTACTGCAAATGCAACATTATTATAGCTATAAAATACCAAGGCCGATCCAGCCCTAATGATAGGGAGAAACTCATGGTCAAAATTTTATGAAACTTAGTTGGTAAGTGAGCATAGCGAGCGAGACACTATACAGGGGTAACAAATTGAGAATTGGGGATGTTTGTTTGTTAGTGGGAGAGCATCATCAGGTATGAGCTAAAAACAGGTGAAATAGGTGAGTAAAAAAGGACATTGAAAGCTGATGAGGGAAGTTTACAGTATCGTATAGCCTAAGTCCACAATGATAGATAGAAGGGCAGAGAGACTGACAGGTAGGAAGATAGACCAAGGAGGAAGGGAATCTATGACTCAAGAAGAACGAGCTGAAGAGAATAAGGGCTTAGGAAGAAAGAGAGCTAGAGAGACAACAAACTGATGTAACCGAACCAAATGATCGAGGATATCTGGAATGATAAAAACACCTTATGCTACTGCATTCATAATTTGCAGTGCTACTGTGTGTTAGGGACTTACTGGTGTATTATAGTTTTCCAATTATAAAACTTATTGCACAAGTCAGTATACAATGTGGGGGGATATTTTACAAGCATGCATAATAATTTTCACGAGCCGAAGGTGAGTGAAAATACAAGTATGACAGTTAAATGTCATCCTCTTGTTGTGCGACAAGTGTAATGATTTATTGCACATTCAATATTTTTTCCAAAACAGTAAGCATTCAGAAGTAACTCTGTGATACTTCTAAATCTTTAGTGGCCCCTACGCATGGACACATTGGAGGCATTTAACATGTAGCGTTTAATATGAGAATGTATTGCTAAGTCTCATCTTATAATACTTACCATTTCTTGGTGATCCTTTTCACAATTGCAGAGAAATGTCCCATAAAGACAACTATAACACAAATAAAGCATAGAAGTACCAATAGAAGTACCAATAGAAGTATCAATAGAAGTACCAATAGAAGTACCAATAGAAGTACCAATAGAAGTACCAATAGAAGTACCAATAGAAGTACCAATAGAAGTACCAATAGAAGTACCAACAGGGCAGTAATTTTTCCTGTTTAATAATAGCTCTTACCTAACCAATAATACTCATCACATGGACATACATACATGCACATGCATACTGTATATATATATATATTATATATGACCGCTTTTGGGAATCTTTCTTTGCCCAACACACTACACAATTCATTATTTTTTAGCATGAGTTCTAGAGCTCACCAGAGCTTACAATTGGGCCATAAGTTAGAGCTAACAGTTATTTATCCATTTATACTATAAAATGTTTTTGAAAAAATCGACCCGTATGGCTTTACCCATGCATGGATATTGAAAAAAAGTACTTGTCTTAGACTGACTTTCCCAAAACCAGTCACACTTGTTGTCCTACCCTCCTCATTCATACCTATAGAGATGCTCTAATATAGTAAGCAGGAAGTGTTCATTAAACTGAAAGAAATGAGGAAACTGTAATACACACAATCAATGTATTAGTGGCATTGTTCTCTATAAGATTTTCTCACATACCTGTAATGAAATCTGCCACACACAGTCTATAAATTGAACAAAGGTTGGCGATCGCTGGTCATTACAGCAATAACTATAATCACGGCCGACTCGCTGTATGAAATAAAAATTTAAACCATATATGAATGAGAGTGTGATATGGCAAAATATTCATGACCAGGCTAATTTAGTGAAAATAAAGCCTGAGAGTGAAATATCTTGCCATATCACTCTGATGAATGTAATAGCTAAGTGGTTTACTCCATGCTAGATATCCTCACATGGTAGTTTGTACTAGGGTTGGTAACTCATGGTGTAAAGTTGGTTGTAACCTCTTTAGGGGCTCCCCACACCCTCAGCTGATGTTTTAGCAGCTGCTCTAACCCTGTAGATTACGCTTCAGGTAGTATAAAAACCCAGAAAACTGGTAAGCTAGGCCTGCTATAATTACTAGGGTAATGAGCTTGAGCAATACAGGTGTTATAATACCATGAACACAGTACCTAAAAATAACACTGTAAAGATATCTAGCTAGCGTGGAATAAATAAATATACATGTGTTGAATAACTGACAGTGTCATGCCATACAATGTGAAAAATTAAATTTTTTTAATTGTCCCAATTATCCACATCTTTACCTCAAAAAATTAAAAGAAACATCATTGTTTACAATTATATTATACTAATTAGCAGAAACCCCACCACACAGTGGTGCTTGATGCATACTGTTTCCTCTCTACCACTTGATTTCAGTCCTCTTTTTTTGTTTTTTTCACTTACTTTCTCACCTCTGTAGCCATTTTTTACTGACGACTTTTACCAACCTGGCTCAGTTTTCCTGAATTAACCTACACTCACGGTCATTGTCTGACCACACTTTACCAACCTGGCTCATCTAGGTTCGCACTGTTGTCCTTACTGACCCGGCACAGATTTATTCCTGATCAAAAATACACACACAACCATTGTCCATATCACTGATGATGCTATACCAACCCAGCTCAGCTCATGAATTATTCATGAATAAACACACACCGTTGTCATTGACAAACAAGCGTATTATTATATTACTAGCAAGTGCCCCACCACATAGTGGCATTTGAAGTATTGCAAAGTAAGAATGCAGTAGGGTAAGTTATTGTTATCATTCTCTACCATTGATAAGGTTACATCAGTTTCCCTCTCCTGCTCTTTTTTTTTCTCCTGAACTATCTCAGCTTTTCTTAACCTCATCCTTCCCTTTCTCCAGCTCTTTCTTCTTGAGTCATGGAGTCCCTTCTCCTGCTTCTGAATCTCTCTTCCATCTTATCATGATTGCAGACTTAAACTGTTGCCTTCTCTTTCGTATTTTGCCTTCCTTTTTGTAACCTATGCTACCTTCCCTTGCCTATTCCACCTGATTCTTGTTTACAATTAATCACCTGTGATGACACTTTACCCATTATGATAAAGACTATTTTACCAAACTGTTTAAGCTCGTGAATTATTCATGAATGCACGTCATCATGTATAGCAATACTTTTATTGATTTGACATAGTTGACTTTTGAAACAATAAGAAACCATTTTGGACTCGAAGTCCTTCATCACCTCACAATAGATCTGTGTCACATCACTTTGTTCATTCTATTGTGAGCTGATGAAGGACTTCGAGTCCAAAACGTTCTCTTATTGTTTCAAAAGTCAACTATGATCGGTCAATAAAAGTATTTTATACATTATTCCTCAACGTAGTAATGAGCCTATACCCTATAACCATCATCGTCATTACTGACACGCAGCAACCTAGCTCAACTCATGAATTATTTATGAATACACACCACCATCATCATCGTCGTTGTCGTCACTGACAGACAAGCATATTATTATATTATATTGTAAAACTTATACTATTACTTTGTATAAGAGGTTATATATAAGAGGTTATATATAGGGAGTTCTGGATTGTATTCTAACAGTGGACTTTGAAACATTTTCTGTATTTTGTAATTCATGATCATACACATACTGTTCACATTCTCTCTGCCACTTCACTAAGATTAATACAATGTCCATACAATTAAGTATTTCAGAGTTATTGTATCATTATAAATGAATCAGTAAGTTACAAACATGCATTACAGGACTTTATTAAAGTAGGCATAGAGGCTTGCAAATTGGAGTGTTGGGGTTCTAAACTATCATGGAGCTAGTGATAGTGACAATGGTAATGTTGAAATTAAAATAGAATTTGTTTGTTTGTATTTTTCTATTCTTAGAGTCCAAAGGTATTTCTATTACAGATAACTAGCCCTGCCCACCAATGCATATAACCTCGCAGCAGGACCCAGAACTTGGTCCATACGAGCACTTTTGACTATTTGTGTCTGTTGTAGTGTTGCTAACTGTGTATTCTTCTCTATTCATTTCGCTTTGTGTCATCCATATAGCCTGTGTGTATCAGTTAAAATGTTGTTTGTTCTCAGTCACTTTCCAGGAAGATCTATTCTACTCAACGTTCCTAGCCCTTCCTCAGAGGAGTCCATCATACAAGAGGATAGTTCTTCTAGTTGCTAGCTAACTAATTGGTGATCAACTCTACATCTGGTCATTTATTATCAATTTTGAATAGTCAGAATACTATAAAGCACATTATCATAGATAAAATTTAGGAAATGTTGGCTCCTGGTGGCGACCAAACATTTTTTAATTCTGTATTGTTTAAAAAAAAAGCCTGTGAAAAAGAGAGAGTACATCTGATGGTTTTCTCTTATTTTGTGAGACATCAACATTCTCACAAGCATCTGTACCAGGTGCCTAATAAATGAGCTAGGATATATTACATGTGAAACGTGCTCTCTTACTTGTAAGAATTTATGACCACAAGAGATCCATTCTTTCTCAATTAAAATCTAGAGTATGAGATATAAATGACAGGACAAGTGATCATACATATAAAGGACTAGTTTTACCTGGAAACCTAAAATTGTCCGGTAGTGCGAGTCCAACATGAGCATGGCCAGAGAGGTAAGTTGAGGTGTGCGGTCCCAGCCATCAGAGCAGTGTACCATTACAGATTTCTTATCACTTACTAGCCCGGCTATGCGAATGGCTCCACTCAGGATAAGCTGGTATTTATAATAGATGAGAATGGTATTGATGCAGGAAACATGGAAACTGTTTGTGTGTGTAGTTTACCAAATTCTTTTTGACAAACTGTTCCATGTGATCTGCATCACTGATAAGTATTTCAATAGTTCATACTTGATTATAAGCTCTTTCTTTCAAGTGTGTGCATTTGATCACATAGTAATTGTGAACGGGAACAGACTTTTATCTTTATTAAATGCACTGCTATTGTTATACAATTTTGTATATATATAAATAAACACAAATTTTACTTTCATTCATACATAACAATTTTGCCATTCAACTGAGTGTTTTTATTTATTTGTCCACTTGGATTTGTTCAGAGTCATATTAACACAACCATAATACTATAAGAACGATACCTTAATGTGATCTAGCCATTGTGCTTCATTCCAGTTTAAGGACAAACTTTCGTCTATGCCAGGGTAGCAAACATCCTGCAACTTCTTCAAACTGATTGAAGAGATTATAGAGATATATTAGTTTGTGTTGAAACTAATGAAGTAGTTTACACAAAGGGACTAGGTAGTAATATTAATTAACTTCACTGGCCATTATAAAATACATTAGCAGGCTTTCTTTCCAGTGATCATCAGTGTGTGGCCAGCTACTTGACAATCAGGATGTTTCATATACTGGTGATGTTCTGGATTCTTCATTCTAATTATGTAATAGACTATCGATGTTTAAACATTTTCATCCGTACCTGTTCCTCATAATATGGATGTTGCCAATATCCAGGAATCTGATCTCTATGTTTTGGTAATGATCATCACACTCCCAACCACCTCCTTTAGCCTATGCAACAAGTATCACAGCCTTTAATAACCCTCACAATATCAATTCAGTATAATATATATATTGAATGAAGCTCTGAGCATAGGCACACTCTTAGCTATGTTACACTGAGAATGATTGCGAGCCACCAAAATAATATTAACATTAACAATAAGATTTCAGCTAGCAGTCGAACTAGCCATCACGCTCTACACTATCCAGCAGTGTGACCATCACTTACCAGATTAGCCACAGCGTTCTTCATGGGTCTGGCATCCATAATGTACAACTTGTCAGAATTTTTGTTTGCCCTCAAGATGGCGTCCAGGTACATTTCATCAGCATGGCTACGTCTAGCACAACATCCGACCTGTGGCTGACTACATCGAGTGATGGACGCTTGAGTAGTTGGATTGAACCAAGACAGAATCTGTCGATGAATAAACAGAAACAATTATAACAATCAATGCTACAATGCAGTGATTATCATGTAATTTTATTAGCTATAGCTACACTGATTCTTTGCACCACCATCTTTCTTCCCCATGAATTTACTGGAATACGATGTCTTCTCCTGAACTGAGACACTTTCTTGAGGTCCTTCTTGCTGGCAGCTGAAGGTACACCAAAAACTTTGGGATATGTCTCACAGAATTTAAAATCGTGATTGATCCTACTTGACTTCCATGGAATGCTATCAGTATCCACTTTCTAGATCAAAATTTAAAGCATCATTCACATTATGGACAAGTTCATGCATCACGCGTATATGAAGTATATTCACTACCCAGCGTTAGTGTGTACTGCATCTAAAGGGAGGACTTTGGCCCATTTGTTGATATATTTATTCTATGTGTATTTTTTATTCATTCATTCATTCATTATTCATTCATTTATTCATTCATTCATACCCCCCATTCTATTTACATAAGTTTGGCCAGGTGGAGCTACAATGATCTATTCCATTAATCAAGTTCCTTGTTACTTTTCTTAGCTCTGTGTCATAAATACATATTCATTATGCTTACGGCATAATAGACTTGCCATTTTTAACTCCTTCTTTACGTCTCACTGAAAATGTTTACTCTAATCTGCACATGTTTGCATAGATTATTATAATTGTATTGTTTGTTTGTTTTATATGCCATACCAGTTGGTGTAGGAAGATGTTTCAGTATGGGTGGGCTTATGTGCGTGTTATAGCTAGACATCAGTATATTAATCTCTTCATTAAATTGTAATAGTATGCACTATGCAGTGGCAGCATAGGAAGTGGGGTGGGAGGGGGGGGGGGGTCTTTGGGGCTGGAGCCTCCTCCCTGTAATTTTTTCGGCACAACTTAAAAATATGATTTCTCGCATGAACACCTGGAAAACACAAAGCACATGCCCTTAAAAATGATAACTCCAAATTGTGTTCACTTTTGTGTACTATTCATACACACTCTCCAAGGTGTAAGCATGCATACACACTCTCCAAGGTGTAAGCATGCATACACACTCTCCAAGGCGTAAGCATTCATACACACTCTCCAAGGTGTAAGCATGCATACACACTCTCCAAGGTGTAAGCATGCATACACACTCTCCAAGGTGTAATCATGCATACAGCATATTTGAAAAATGAATCATTATATCACAGATATATTTGTAAGAAACTTATTAACCAACCAACTTAGCTAGCTAGTTTATAACTTCTGAGGTTTTTTGTGTGTTTTACAGCTATTACATTTATTTATCTATTTCTCACCATTTTCATGGTGATTCAAATTACAACTAAGCTGATATATTTTTTACAATCTGCTGTGTGATAATTTATTCCTGTGTTATCAATCTATTAGCTAGCCCACAGTTGTTTTCTTACCATTCTTTTGAGCTCCCAGTCCGGATCATACACTGTCCAACCACACTGTTGATAGTATTTCTGGAAGGAAAAGGCAAAAACTCTCTTTCCGTAACTTTCTGGAAAGGCCAAACTTCGAAGCTTTGTATGAATTTCTTTATGATTTGAATTTTTCTTAATCAGGGCAAAATTTAAGCAGCGAATGTCCTACATAATGAAATACAAAAAGAAAGAAGTATGTATAACAGAATAATATACTCCAGTTCTTAATTCGAATCAATTTTTAGCAAAAGTTTTTTGTAATGGTTTACAACTGTGTCAACATTTACCAATTTCTTACCTTGCATTGAATCTCGAGTATGTAGAAACTCTCCCTCCTAGTCCATTGTTGCCCAAACCTATCAGCTAGTTTTTTCACATGCATGCCTTCACAGATGCTGTGACTGTAGATACGGCTGATGCATCCATGTGGCACAGTCACGTCACGCTGCTCTCGAGTCAGATTCTCATTCTACGTGATATGCGGCAAAATATGGACATGTCAAATCTTGAATATCTTGAAAGAAAAGAATATTTAGCTATGTCAAGAAGTAGCTAGCACTAGTGATGTGCTTGAGCAGAAATAGTGAGCAAGCCTGTGCACAAATGAAACACTTCAGAAGAATCTATCAGTCCATTCTAAAAGTATCAGTACGTAGCTGTTGTGACCATACTTCATCTAACAAATACATAACTACTTTCTTACCTAAATTTATTTTCTGTAGTCTCTAATATCACATTCTGACTATCTGAGTTACCAGCAGCTTTTGACAACAAGAACTCACAGCTACTATAGCAGAGGTTTTTGAAATTATGTCTGATAAAGGGTCTTGATACTATACGGTCTCACTACTATAGTAACCATTTGCCATAACATTTTGCAACTTGAAAAAACAAGAAGTTCTAAAGATTTACTGTACAGTGTTGAGTGTAACAGTAAGTTTTTACGACTGTGGCATTTAGAAACAACCTAATACATAGGGGTAATTAATTAAATTTCCTTGAATGATACGGAATCGCTGAACTGAAACATTCTGTTTAGTGGAGGTATGGAAAGGGATAAACCACAATGCAAACACAAAAATGCGAGGGTCAAAGTACAGAATAACACACATACGTCCACACATACTCGTAGTGTACTTGAGCACAAATGGCGAGTGAGCCTGCCTAGTTAGGTAACATAAAACTAAAATATTATTACAGGGGCGTAGTCACCGGTCCGGTTGGTCCGGAAACAACCGGACCAATTTTAATGCTTCAAACGACCTTTACCCAATCGTTGACGACACTTACCGATGCTAAATTCCGGTTGAGTACAGGTTATCTGCGGTTGCTGAATTATGGCCCAGAAGCCAGCTAAGTGTGCCATACCTAGCCTCCCTGAGAAGCCACACCAACCTTTATCCTTCAAGTTTCCAAAGCGATCATTCGGAAAGGCTAAGCCAGTGCAATGCTCAGCTCAGAGCCGTTGGTTTTCTACATGGCCTTTTCTTCACTGTGACGAAAGTATAGATGCTATGTTTTGCCATCCTTGTGTTACTGCAAAGAAGAACCTCTTCCTAACTAGTAATAATGCAGCAGATTCTTTTGTAAGTGACATAGCTATAATCTTTATTATTTCTTCTTATTATTGTTGTCATTATTATTATATTATTGTTATTAGCATTAGCTAGTATTTTTTTATATTGTCATTATTAATGCTACTACTACTATTATAATTATTACTACTACTACTGCTACTGTAATTGTGAAATTGTAATTATAGGTTACTAAAGGTTATACTAATTGGAATTTAAAAAGCATGCCCAGTCCAAATGCCATGCTGAGGCTATTGAAGCTGTGATAACACTTCCAAGCACTAGTAAGAGTTTAGCTTATTTTGGAACATAAGAGAGCAAGGGAAGAAGCAACAGCAATGTTGCACTTGATACTATCCAGTGTTGTATGGTTTTTGGCAAGACAAGGGCTGGCTCTGCGTGGGCATAATAGTGACGAATCAGGTAATTTGGTGCAACTTCTGAAACTGAGAGCTCAAGATAACCAGAAATGCTTAAATGGCTTGAGAAAAAATCTCAAAAACATGTTTCGCCTGAAAATCAGAATGAAATGCTACAACTAATGGCAAACAAGGTGGTAAAAGACATATTGGAGCATATTTATACCTCGCCATTCATCACACTTATTAGTAGAGTACACTAAAGTGCCAAATCTGGTATGGTGGTCCTTTGGGGTATGGGGAGTTAGAAAAACACCGGCTGCAAACACAAAAATGTGTGTGCCATGAATTATGCCAAATTTTTTAATTTCGCGAAAATTTCTGTGGCTTTGTTGTCATGATAGTAGTCTGCCATCAAAATTTCAAGAGTTTATCTTGAAATTTAGAGGTACTGTGAGCAAAAATGTCCAACATTAAAATTGAATTTGTTGAAAGCTGACTTCAATCAGTTCATTAGTTCGTACTTCATAAACATTACAGTTCCTTAGAGCCATGCGTAGTGTCTAGTTCTCTCTGCCAAACTAACCACCTTCGCTGTACTCAC
>WLWI01003490.1_pt1 | contig 13488 bp, 11 predicted proteins | sample 6701501 | NCBI WGS metagenome assembly WLWI01 (sample SAMN12718690, study PRJNA515312) | sponge metagenome | isolation source: marine sponge | host: Mycale hentscheli | place: New Zealand: South Island, Marlborough, Capsize Point | collected 2014-11-01
GGCCTAAACACTTTTTTGTTACATTTTTGGCCATAAATTTCGAAATTTTTGAATGAAATTAATTTGGTGCACCAATTTATTTAAACTTCACAGGCTATACTTCATATGTGCTAAGTGAGAAAGGTCCAAGTATAAAAAATTTTTTTTTTCTGGCCTAAACACATCAAATTTTGAAAATGATAAAATTCAGCCACTTCAAGGTGCCACCTATCACACATGTAACCACAAAACCACAAACTAATTTGATGAACCTATTAACATAGCCTTAGTATAGCTCCATACAAAAAATAAACTTTGTAGAGCTTTTAGTTTCCCTGCAGTGGAATAAAAACCATAACACAGTCAAAAATTCAAAAAGTTTGCTCTTTAAGCTGGAAGCACTGTATAAACTATTTTCATAAAGAATATTTTGGTAATCATCATCAGTCCTAAAACTTAAATAGTTTGGGTACAGCACAGTATTAAAAAACAAACTTTGAACTCAACCCATACCAATTTCATGCCTACATTGCTGACAGCTGTAACTCAACTCTGACATGCTAGTCTTCACTCCTCTCTACGTCTCCACCCTTTCAGTTATGACACGTCCCATCTTTATATAAACACGACCAGTACTATCTATCAACTGTAAAATGATTCGGTCAGCTTGCATTAGCTGAGCACACACGACATGACACCGCTGTAACCATAAGCAAGCAAACACTACATGCTACTTTCTATACTTGTAAAATTGCAACTAATATAATTTTACACACACACACACACACACACACACACACACACACACACACACACACACACACACACACACAAGTATAAAAGCTAATGAGAATGGTCAACTTTATAAAGCCACAGGGAATATTAGTCCTTCCTACACAGCAACATATTTATCTCTTTGACCAGCGCAAACTTCCCTTCTTTAGAATCAACTGTTCAATGGCAAAAATGATATGGTTCCCAGGCCATCGTCAGCCAAGACAAATACAGACCAAGCTAGCTTGTGATTCTACGTGTGCATCTTTAAGATGACCAGACCCTGACTTAAATTACATAGGGCTGAAGTTGCAAGCACCCATAAAAATGCCTCTATTTCACTTCACACATCCTTTTAGCTACATCACGTAATCACTGCAACACACAATCTCAGCCGCTCACTAGTATACACTTGCTTGTTGCAGCTGTTGGAGCCCTGGCCAGCAGTGCTGTGTGTGCGTGCATCCGTGTGAGAATTGGGAAATGTTTTGACCTGCTCAGTATACGTGTGAAACACTGTTTCAATAATGCTGGAATTCGCCCGTCTGGCACCACACCACTTGCAAGCTAGCTGACAGAAGACTTTGTTCCCATTACAACATACAAAAAAGAAAAAAAGAAAAAAAAATATCCAGCTACTGCAGAATACACCGAAGCACCATAGGTGCAAACCCTCAGCTACTAAAAACTAGCTAGCTATTACCTAATCAGGTATCTATATACCTCATGTAATAAAAATCGTAGATGCAAACACTGTCAGCAGTCTTCATAAACATGCAAGGAAGGGACACTCCAACTAGATTCACCGCAAAACTCTAAATCCAGCACCCTGTAAACTAATCAGCGTAAAGCAAACTCTTTCACTTTCCTTCTGAAGGTGTACACAGTATAGCCATGAACGGACCTGACCGGCGCGCACTAACCAAATCTAACGCACTGTGCGCACTTCCCTTTCTCGCACTATTCAGGCTCTAGCTATAACTTGTAACTTAGCCTACCACGGGCAGCAAAAATTATTTGCTCACACGACTAAATAAATGAATTAATTGGTTTAATTTACACTCAGCACCCATAATGGCGGAATAGGTCCAGACAATTTGTGAAGATTTTGTACAACTTGGACATTATTTTACTTCTAGATGAACGCACACATTTTACAGAAAGAAGGAAGCTAATACCATTATCAAGTGCTAGCAGAGTTCAGGTCATAGACACTATAAAGTGTCACTTCACACCAACAGTTGTTTCGTGCAATAGAAGGACACTTCAACTTCCAGGACACTTCCATTTACGAGGAATAAGTAAATAAATAAATAAATAAATTAAAAAAACTGATTCAATTCACCCCCACTAGTGACATTTCCTCGACTAGAGATAAATTGGAACCACCCGCCATGCTGAGAAAACATGACAACCACTACACAACATCCTGGCTAGGTCCACCATCTTTGGATTATATCTTAACTAAAGTTGACTGATAGACAGTACTAGTATCGCTACCAATTAGATATCAATGACAGGAACAGTATCCGCAGACTAGTAAGTATTCTATCTAGTTAACAACTTCTCCTTTGATGGCACAAAGTATGTGCACCAGTGAATAGAATTTTGTTTTATAAAAATAGACTAAGAATTACCTAAAGAGTATGGAAACAAAAAAATCTCAGAAGGCATCGCATCGCGCTAAATTAGAACATCCCTGAATAGAGTGCTTGTTCCTGCATCTTTTAGGAAACCCAACTCAACCACTGGCTTGATATTATTCATTGCTACCGTACCAAGTCACAACATTTGTCAAGATATCAACTAACCCTTATTTCACAGTTCAGTTTTCTAATGGTTACTAATCAACAATGTAAATTCCCTCCTTCCAAATAAAAACAACACTAGTTTGCATTACGACTGAAATAGTAACTAATCATGTTTCCTGTATATCCAATAACTCTAACAGCAGACAAAGAAGCTATTGTTGGATCTATAGTACAGTTAGTTATTTGTGAAATACATATTACATGCTGAACCAGTATGAAGCTAGCTCCACCCACCCTGCCAGCCCCACCCACCATGTGGTGCCAGCTCCATACTAACCTGTATATCAGGGTCCCTGTGTAATGGGACAAACATGGCTGGCCTTGTCATGTCCTTCACCACATCTACTCTTTCATCTAGAAAGAAAATCATCACACACACACACACACACACACAATCAGCCAGCCAATAGAATGTCCCACGCCATCCCTGCTCTAGACTAAAGGGACAGCAACAGTTAGTTAAAAAGGCCAAGAACATGCGAATTAGCAATAAATCCCCATTCATTCACTAATGTAAACTCCAGACTGAAACTACAGACAAAATATCCTTAAGAAGTTCCAGACCTAATCATCCCATATCCACATATATCCTCAATAATCTCTAAAGTTGATGAGCACATGACAGCCGGGCCACTAATGCATCCAATGACTAATACTCTCATTGCAGTATGGAAATAATTACCTGTCTTGAATGCATACAAATACATACAATTATAAATAAATGACAAAAAGGTGGGCGTGACAAGCAACCAACGAACCTCTCATCCTGGCTGAAGGCAGTGATACTTCCTGCTTCCCATCTATTAACTGACCCTTTGCCGGTTCTATGAAAACAAACAATTCATTATCACATTAGCATTACAACTGTTGACAGGCTCATGTAAGGTGCCTGTGCAACAGGAAGAGACAAACTCATGTGGGGTTAATGTCTGTGCATGGGGTTAATGCCTGCACTACTCATGAAATAGGACAGACACTGAAAGGTATCCAAGAAGCAACAAGATAACCTATTCTACACAGCAAAGACCAGCTCCAACAAGACCGATATAAGGAGGGGATAAATTAATTATGATTACTGCCCCTTATCATGTAGACATAATCAGAGAGTAAGGAAAGTAAAAGTCCCCACACTGTGTACTAGTAAAGTATCACTATACAGCCAATCTGTATCAGCTTAACAAAGCACCATGCCAGCCATAGCGCACACACACACACTAAAATAGCAAGCTAAGATGGGGTTGAGCCAAACTCAAGTTGGAAGGCATGTGTGAAAAGTGGCCTTCAAGAATATGAATCAGATATCTGTGGTAAGCAGGCAAGACGCTCAGAAACGCACACATAATTTAGTCATAAGCAAAGTATTTAAAATGTAGAACATTTATATTTTCATCCACACTCTCAACTTAAACCTTAAAAGCCAAAGAGAGAGCTTACTAAGACCTGCGAATGGATATATATATATATAAGAGTTGCCATAAGTCAACATGATTGAAGAAACCAAAACATTACCTCAGCAGCACAGTTAAAGAATATTGTCTCAAATGCTCAATCATGATAAGGTTGCCTTATAAACCAGCTGGCCTATGTTGAAACAATTTTTTTTTTTAATACTAATGATCGAGTGCATCTTTACCACTTGTAGCAATAGTCTAGGATCTATCAACCTCAGCCTATCAAAGATGATTCATCCCAGGCTGCTCAAATGAACTGCCTGCTTCAACATCTCTTTCCTGTTTGATGGCCACAGAAGAGGAAGCTCCACACAACTGAAGAAGTACACGAACTTGCAATTTTGACAGAGACTCCAGGACAGGCAAGGAACCTTCCTTATCTTGTGGTTTCCAGACAGGTCTTAGGCATCATAAAACTAAAGAGCTCACAAAAGAAAGGCAATGCAAGAACAAGCAAGCTACAGAGAAATAGAAAGAAAAACAGGCAGTAAATATATTACAGCAAATGGTGACTGGCTTTCAGTGCCCGCGGTTTCCCCCCCCCCTCCTCAAAATACATTCTACGTCCCTAGAGGGTCATTTTGAGATGCCTTAAGTAAATATTGGGGGGGGGGGGGGGGGGGATTTACGGTTTCAACCATTCATACATAGTCAAACAGTTTTGGGGGAGAAACAGAGATGTTCCATGCAACAAATAATATAAAAAGTAAGCTTATATGGGAAATGAAACTTTGAGAAATTGTAAATTAATAATGTATGAAACCCTACCCACTAGCCTGGTTAATTACATTTATTATGTTGCCATGGTGGTACGGAACATTAACAGTGATACTTTACACTAATTTAAGCACCACAATACACACCTATTTATGCCACAAAAAAAAAAAAAAAAAAGCCAAATTTCTGGACTGAGCTACTTCTGGCACTGACAAACTCATAGATGGTTTGCATGTGTGTGCTATTTACCTCAGATGTGGCCAGAAATTTAAAAAAAAATAAATTTTTTTAATTGCTTTCTGAACTCCAAAGGGTGGGTGGGGGTCCATTTTGTGGCTATGGAATTACGCTAACTAAAAAGTAGTCAAACCACACCCACTTAAGTTTAATCACACTGGTGTTTGCAAATCAACCACATGCTAGACTGCACCAGCATCTTGAAATGAGATTTAGAAAGATAAACAACAACAACAAAAAAACGAACACACTCATTCTATTATATCCAAAACAAAACTATTTTAGGTTCCTCCCCTCCAATTAAATATTGATTGGTTCACCATTCAATCTACTTTAGTGACACATTGCTTCTTTTCCAACACAGGCAAGCATTACTAAGGTTTGGGTAAAAGTGTACAGATAAAGAGAGAATGAATATGCATATATAATAATATAAATATATACACAAAGGAAGACATGAATGTGGAAGTGCCAGCTAGCTTCTCATGAGAGATGCCAGGAAATGTTTACTAGTTACACAAACATAACTTACAACAGTGACCAAGTGGCCACGTAGTTGAAGTGTGTGCGTTCCCGCCACTCCCCGCCCCGCCCCCTTTAATATACACTCTCTTCAGCAATCCCCAAGCCTGTGAATAGTGATGTTCCTCGTCTCCTGATATTCAGCCAATGTACTACTTGGATATAGTCAAAGTTTCTTGAGCTTGCTTGTGCACTCTCAAGTACCTAAGGGGAGAGTCAAGCCCCTCCCTAGCAATTCCTTACATTTCAACCAGGGTATCAATTACATTTTTCTTCTTCTTTTTTTTTCTTCAAGAAATGGATGAAAATTGGGGAAAAAAGTCTCCATGAAGGTCATTATGTTTATTCAGAAGGGGAAGAAAATGCTTCCTAATAACCTCTGATTGCACTGAGTATAAAATAAAGTTAAAGTATCACACACAAGTGAGCGATTATACTTGCTTTATCCAGCAACCATCTCTGCACCTATACGTTGTCAAACTTGGCCAATGGTTACTGGATGGACTATTGTGTAACCCAATCAATATCAATCAATATCAATCCACTAGTAACCAAATTAAAAACAAGGAGAGAGAGGTAGTGTTTACTTCCTCAACTACACAATTATGGTTGTAATGAGGAGGAAACCAAAATAGGTAATAATTGATTATCCTGTCCCAGCACACCTGGAACACTCCCGATAGATACGCTATAGCCAGTATACCAATGACAATAACAAGGTAGTAAATGACTGACTGGGAAACAATTCAACCATCGAAGGATTGTTCTTCTCTAAAACTTCTCCTGCCACTAAACTGTCAAATGTCAGATAAATAGCTAATCTTGTTTTTAAAGGTCGGACAGGGTGAGGGGGAATAGCAGGTGTGATAACTCCCTCTCCTGTAGAAGCCACACTTAGATATTAGCTCAACTATACATTAAATCAGTCTACTACAACATATCGGGTTTGGTAAGATCTTATTGTGCAAAACAACACCAATGATGCCACATTCCTTCTACTGTGATCTTGGGGAGCCTTCGTTACTAGAGGGTAACATCTCGTTACATTTGCTTTTGTTTTGACAACACTGCTACTAAAGGCAATAATAATCTATTGCCACGAACATGCTGAAATATTATACACAATTCAGAACATAAAAGTACCTGAAGGTGGTATTTTGACTTTTCCATCAGTAGTCGTTGCCATTGGATTTTCATAGACCTTGTCCTGTATTTCTGCTGCCAAGTGGTCCTCTGAAATTCCCTCTTCCCCCTCGCTGCATGAACTGCATCCACTGCTTCCCTCGGTAGCCACTTCCGCAGCCAATCTCGGCTTGCACATCACTTTTTCTGCTTTCAACAATCTCCTCTTTCGCTTTCGATTCTTTGATCTCCACGCCGTCCCAGCCAAACTGCCAGGATGCATGCTAACGCTGGGTCCAGTGTCGGCTGCCCTGTTAGCCTGGTGCCCGTCATTATTGTAATCCTGCATATGAAAGTCATTCAGTATGTCTCCCTGATTCCTCTGTGCCTTCCCAATCTGTGCAGACGACTGCAGCAGCGACAGTTGCTCATCCGGTAGAGCACACAACTTCAAGTTCTCCAAAGTGACGGCATGCTGCATAAAAATTTGTGCTAACACCTATGTGTTGACTAAGCAGTTACATAAATTGGATTAATACTAAGATGACACCAATTAATATTCTATGACTCCACTATGCAAAGAATCTATGGAATGTGTTTACACAAAATGGTTGGCTCCTTTTAAGTATTATGTAGGAATTTATAACTCCATCCACGTGTTGCTTCATTTAGTTTTATTGACTCCATTAGTCATTATTTATACTGCTACAGTGGAACTTCAAAAAAATAAAGCTAATATTACTAGAAGATCGGTCCTTTTGCTAAACTGAGCAGTCCACGTGTGAGTGCGCATTAAAAGACACTCACCTGGGCTTTTTTCCGCTTGACTTCCAACACTTTCATAAGTCTCTTTCTTTCCTTACTGCTCATTTTCTTTTTCTGGGTAGTCCCGTGGTCTTCCTTGTCCACAGAAACCCTTTTACCGGGCAAAACTTCAAAGTTTGTGTCCACAACATCTTTTTTCCTTCGGGTAGAACTCGTTTCTTTACTTTTGGACGGTATAGAGATTTGTTGCCTAGCCCGCCAATTAAACCCTTTCTTTCTGGCCATAACGTCTAGTGTTCTTTCCTCGCGTTCTAGTCCATTCTCCTCTCCTCGCAACTAGATCCGAGCCACGCGGCACCGCGGCAGGGTGAGCTCGAGACCACCACCGCCTCTACTATGTGGGTGGGGTGAATGACGTAGGATAATTGAAATCTGTTTTAGCTCACCTTTTTTGTTCTTGGCTAGGCTACACACAGGGTAAATACCATACTGAGTCTATGGTCGATGCAGTAGTGTAGCTGTAGTCTGGCTGTCCTTCGTAGCGACCGGGGTCCTGTATACTGTTGCAACTCCGAGTCTCATCGGCTATTATGGTAAGGACGCTGATGTCGTCCGAAAACTCTTCAGCTGGAGATCCCAATGCCTTCTGCAAAGCCAAGGAGAAGGTTAGTGTCCAGCAAAGCCTCATCAACTCCAATGCTCGCAATTTGAAGCGGCTAAAGGAGTCTACTACGAGGCTTAGCAGTAATTCGCCTAACCTCAACGGTTTGACTCTGTCCAGTGCAAGCGATGGTGAAGCACCGTCTGCTATAGATGACGACATTAAGCTGCAAGAGGTACATACAGTAGTAAATAGTAGTTGTGTGACAGTGTCTGCTGCAGCAATTAATTACATGCACAAAGCCTCTTGTGTGTGTTTACTCATGAATTTAGAATATGTTTATGTGTTTATGTGGATGTGCTTTTGGATAGTGTTTTCAACCCCTTTCACACCTGGCCTCCCAATTTGTTGTACTCAATGCTAATTTACAAGTTTCATAGCTGAAAGGGTCAAACGCTAATAAGTGTGAATAGCTGTTAGGTAATTATCAATAACCCTTCTATGGGGGCATTAATTGGGTGTCAATCCATCTTACTTTTATGTTTGCTTGACAGAAAAAGCTCATGAAAGGCTTTTCCAACCAGCTCATTGAGAAACATCGATTCATGAAGCAGCTGGAAGAGTCTTCCTACTCTAGGGAAGACACTGAGAAGATGAAACATGAATTTGACAGTCTCATTAACTTTGAGCAGTTTTTGAATGTCGCAGGCTTGGAACCATCGCCGGTCCAGGTAAGTGATGTTACCTAAGAAATTGGAGCCATTTTTTTATGCACTCCCTTGCACAAGTATTAGTGGGAATTAATTAATGTTACTATGGTCAGTTTGAAAACCACAATAAGATTGAGGTTGCCAAAACAAACAAATTAAATATAGCACACTAGCTCTGTAATGGTACCGTGTAGGTACTTACTGGTTATGTTTTCATACTCGTGCAACCCATGAGTGTGGGTACATGTGTGTTCATACTTGGCTGCTTCTCAGCCCTTACTTATTCTTTAGCCTTTTATTTATTTAACGTAATGTTTTACGTACAGAGTTTCTTGGAGGATGATGCACTAACTTTAGACGCTGTGTTCCTAATGCAGTCTTCTGACCTAGACGAGCTGGCCTTGAAATTCGGCTTAAGCGATCTGGAGCGTAAACTGCTGTACCGAGCACTGGACCACCTCTCCACATTCTATGGTGAGTTACAGTGGCAAGAACTTCGAATACTGTTAATGGTCACACATTTCACGCCTACTGATTTAAATTCTGAGCCATGCCAGCACTGGGAGAGCTTCTTCTCTTTTTACAGCATTGTCAATTTTCCTTGTAAGTGTGACAATGGCCTGAGGCACTTGCACTTCCATAAGTTCATCCCCCAACTTGGGCTGCAAAATGATGCCGTTTCCTGTTCCTAGACTTCAAATGTGTTTGCTTAATTGGATATCAAAAGTGCATGCCCTTTGACTGGCTTTGATATCATAGGTGGTGGTGGGGGAAGCATGCAAAGTTCAAAGGCCGCTCAATTAGATATTTAGGAGCGATCTATTATGGAGGAGTGTGCCCGGGAGGTTGCCTTTGTCTCGGCCAATTGTGATGGTACGAATCTAATCAACACTTTGCACAGTCATTACTGTTGAACAAGATTCACCAACTAGTGGTTGCAAAAACTTGCCTAGCTACTATTTAATAAGGGCTTTTTAAACAATTCATGGGAAATAATGAGATAATCAATAGAAAGTTTACTATAGACAAAGCAGCAGGTAAATGAATTGTATCCAAGTTTCACACGGACTGAACCCTTTTAGGAATTCTGTAGTTTCTCATCTCTACATCTTGAAGGTCTTGTGTAACCCTTAGCAACGCTCTGTAGTCAAAATGTATTCGCCTTTTAATACCACAGTGAAGTCGAATTTTCACCTTTTAACGGCATACTGAAGAAAAGTAGTGTCATCTCTTAGCAGCTCTCCAGAATACTTGTAAGCCGCTACGATGGATTGCATTCGGCATTTGCAAAGTAAACAGCTCTGCATGATTTGAAAGTCTAAAATCAGGGTTGTCAATTTCATTATTCCATTACTTTTAATATGCCACAAGTATTTCCAGCTGTCCATATTCTATAAAATACATATATAATACAGGTATAATATATACTCATAATTAGCTAGAATGTGCACACTTCTGATAGTGTCTCTCTTTGCTTCACCAATTATTGCTCTTATTATGTTATTGTTATTATTATTATTATTATTACTGTTTGTTGTTGATTATTAATAAAGTTATTATTGGGTTTGCTCCTTCCTCCATTAAGAGTATTCTGCCTCAAGCTGTAGGCCACCACCACCAGCTGCACAACATTTTACATCTGTTTTTATCAATAAAATTGGGGAGGAGTTTGCATGCTTGGAATTACTTATCAGTGCCCTGCTAACTAGGAGTCAAGTGGGATGCCATATGGGTTATAATTTTACTTCAAAACTATATTCCAACTGGTTCATTTTAGTATTCCAGTAAAGGGTGGTAAATTTCCTGATTAAAATATTTCCTTGCTGCTCTAACTCAGTATATTATTTATTATGGTTTGTTTCTGCACATTGGCTATAATACTTAGAGCTAAGATTTTAAAAAAACAAAAAAACTTCCACTTTCTCTGTTTTGCTGTAAGTGATGGGTATTGTTTTTTTCTCAGGGCAGCATATTGATAACTATAGGAGAGACATAAGAGACAGCATGGTAATGGCCAGAGGTGGGATGAGATCAATGGTTGACATAGTGATGATGGCTCATGTGTTGACTGGCTGTAGTAGGGTTTGTTTTGTGAGGTTCAGGTTTTCTCTGGTGCTACAATGCCAGGTAGTGGTTCTTAGCAGTGATTGTCAATCCTATCTCCATCTTTATGGAATTCATGGCTGTAATCTCATCTGCTGTAAAAGGGAGTTTAAATGGCGATAACACAAGATGTTTTGTCGGGACTGTCACACATTAAAGTGCCCATGAATATAGGACTGTGGGAATTGTGTGTGTGTGTGTGTGTGTCTGTGTGTGTGAAGGTTTAATTTTTTGCATGATATTTACTAAGTGTTGTATATTTTGGCATCCACAATAACTTTCCTATGCTGCCAGACACCTAGCAAGGGTTTAAATGGTGCTGACCAGAGCATATTTCACTCGTTTCTTTTTTGTTCATCTGATTGTTCGTTTGAAAGGTTCATTAAACACAGCGTCCTTATTAGCATGCTCCTTGGCAGCGAATGTGCTTCCAGCTGCTACAACGAAGGGCAGGTTTAAACATTGGGAAATTTGTGCTTTGGCAGTTGCATGACTCAGCTGTAGTGCTGAGGGTATTATGGTAAACATGTGTTCACTTTGGAAGGCTTGCAAGTCAGGAGGTGTCCCTGGCAACCTGATTCAGTATCTAGAATTCAACAGTTAATTTGCCTGGGGGAGCTCTTGGGAATCCATTAGGGATGGACATGTGTTTTGCAATGTAAGGTCAGTAAAGGTCAGATTCAGTGAGTTTTACAGAATAAATTAGTGGACTTTCACAAGTACCCAGACTTTGATCAGTCTGTTGTTCCAATTGACCACCTGCAACTCATTACTGGTTGACATTCAGTTTTTTCCAGTCTTCCCTGGAGTATGGAGTTCTGTCTGTGTTCAAATTTACCTTTGTCCAATTGACCGTTCAGCTTGAATTGTAATTTGTGTCTGGAATGTCTGAATTACTTCTGGGCTGTTGTAAGAGCGTCAGACTACTAGGACAGAGGATGTCACCTCACTTGTAAGACTGCATGTAGGTAGCCATTGTTTTGAGTTTTTCTTTTATTTGAAGTTTTAGGTTTTAGTGAGAGAAGAACTTGACGTTTATTTCAGAGTCATGAATACCTGTTGTGAAGTAGGGTATATGAATTTCTTGTACATGCATGAATAATTGGCCATTAGGCACTTTTCCTCTTCACGTTGTTTATGCAAGCCAGCATGAATAAGCGTGAGTTTAGCTTGTCATTTAACAACACCTGGTGGAGTGGCTTTGTAGTTATAGTGAGCATCCCCTTCACTTAATAGCGCTACCAGTTATTAATCTATATGGTAACTCCTCCCCCTTTCTTTTTCGTCCTATGACAGGATATTATGAGTATGTCTTAGTGGACTAAACATTAGTTACATGTATACCTGAAGACTTGGCTGCTATGCGGTACTTTCTTTACTAACTATACTTCTCTTTGTGTTTGATTATTATTAGTTATCAGCATCTCTGTCCCAATACATTCTTAGAAAAGTAGTGTACCTGTTACTCACACTCAATGAACTACCAAAACATATTCCAATTACTCATGATTTACAAGTTAAATCACCGGAAATGTTCAAAGTATGCATGTAATGGTGGAAAGTGTATTAGACCATGTCGTCATGTTGCCGAGAGTAACAGTGTGCTGTAGTTCTCATTCAGTTTCACTCTGCATTTAAAAAAAATTTTTTTCACTCTCCTTCAGCTTATGGAAAATATCAAGTTATCCCGTGAAATATTGTGTTTCTACACTCACATGATAGGTAAGTTAGGTATGCATTATACACAAGCTGCTCCTCCCCCCCTCTTTCCCCCCGACATCCAAGATGCTGGCTGTGCAGTATTTAGAACCCATTTGCTGAACCCATTAACAAGGGGTGAGATAGTGCTGCGGGTGCCAATTGAATCTGCCCAAATATGAATGCGTTCACACTGGCCCGGCCGCCAGTTGTGAAGGGCTGGTTACCAGGTTTGTTCTGCATATTCAAGTGGAAGTCGTAGTAATAAAAGGTGTGATGTGTACAAATTAATGTTTGTGTGTGGCTTTTGTCATCCCAGCTTCAATTGGAGATGTTGTAAATCTTTCCAATTAAGCCATTAATTTCAGATTGCTCAGAGGGCCAAGCTCCCATGATGATTTCTATAGTAATATGTTCAAACACACATTGGTTAGGTGTAATTCCTCGTCTTGAAGATAGGATGCTCATCTCTTTGTTCTCAGGGAACATGGCGGACTTTGTTTACTTTTAAATCCATAGAAATAGCAGTAGTGAGTCTCCGTGGCTACTTCGGTGGTCAAACTGTTACGGTGAGCTAATCCAGACATTTGAGAGTCATCGCTGGCTGGCCTTTGTTTAGACTCAGAAGTGACCACAGCTGTTTGGAGCCATTACTGAGACGCACACTTGTGGGTATTAGAGCTAGTGTTGTGAAACCTCGAGCCCCAGTCTTGGATTTAAGAGTATTTATGACCTTCATCAAGTGCTTGACCTGGCAATATTTAGACCACCCCCACCCCCTCATCTCTTGACCCCCCCCTCTCCCTTTGAACAATGTCTCCTGTGTTAGCTGAGTATTACATGATCTATCTTTTAGCAAGCTTCAGGGATCTTGAGTAACAGAGCGAAGTGATGGTTGAGATGTCAGGGAGTGATAAGGTTGGTGTCATATTTAGTATTTTGGCCAGGTTTCTAGCACCAAGTCTTGCCTTGAGGATTTGAATATTGGAATGTGGTTT
>WLWI01003491.1_pt1 | contig 13485 bp, 13 predicted proteins | sample 6701501 | NCBI WGS metagenome assembly WLWI01 (sample SAMN12718690, study PRJNA515312) | sponge metagenome | isolation source: marine sponge | host: Mycale hentscheli | place: New Zealand: South Island, Marlborough, Capsize Point | collected 2014-11-01
ATGGCTCAACATTCAACACCTAATCCAGAAAAACCGGCTTTGGCTTCGTTCGCTACGCTCACTTCGCCTAAGCCAAACGAACATCGCTAAAGAAATAAATTACAGACCTCAGGGTACACTACCAACGGGAGCGATATTAGTGGTATTAATTACCATGTTAGGGCCTGTGTCAGGCGCACATTTCAATCCCGCGGTGACGTTAGTATTTGTATTGCAAAAAGAGATCTCTGCCCGGGATGCCATACTTTACGGCTTATTCCAGATTATTGGCGGCGTGATAGGGGCGATGGTTGCCCATCTGATGTTCGATCTCGATATTTTTCAAAGCTCTCAGAAAATGAGATCAGGTGGTGCTCAATGGTTCTCAGAGTGGGTGGCAACGTTTGGTTTGCTATTCACCATTTTAGCAACGATTCAGGTGAAGTCTGAAGCCGTTGCCATGTCAGTGGGGCTGTATATTACTGCCGCCTACTGGTTTACAGCTTCGACATCGTTTGCTAATCCTGCGGTCACAATTGCACGAAGTTTATCCAATACTTTCTCCGGTATCTTACCCGCTCATGCGCCCGGGTTCATTGTTGCGCAATTGGCCGGTGCGATAGGTGCATGGTTGGTTTTCAATGCGCTATTTGCGGGTTCTTCCAAGCGGCCCTAATTCCATTCCCAAAAGAAACACTGAGTAGCTATGAAAAACAGCCAGGATCCCGAAGCCATTCTTAGTCAGATCCCAAATATCGATCCAAACAGGATCCGTCCCATTGACCCCAAGGACTATGTGTCTGGTTCACACGAGCGTCATCCTCCACGAATTCTGTTGTTGTATGGGTCTTTGAGAGAGCGATCTTTTTCTCGACTGGTCTCAGAAGAAAGCGCGTATATCTTGCGTTATCTAGGTGCACAAACCCGGACGTTTGACCCTAATAACTTGCCTTTGCCTGATTCTGTGCAGACTAGCCACCCGAAGGTTAGAGAGCTACGAGAGTTAGCTCAATGGGCTGAAGGAATGGTTTGGGTTTCCCCGGAACGACACGGTGCGATGACTGGAGTATTCAAATCTCAGATCGATTGGATTCCACTATCAGATGGTGCAGTTCGGCCTACTCAGGGTAAGACTCTCGCAGTGATGCAGGTGAATGGGGGGTCTCAGAGCTTTAATGTGGTGAATCAGTTGCGGATTCTTGGGAGATGGATGAGGATGATTACCATACCGAATCAGTCATCGATTGCTAAAACTTTTTCCCAATTTGGTGATGATAATCGAATGAAGGCATCTCCCTATTACAACCGGATTGTCGATGTAATGGAGGAACTTGTGAAGTTTACTTACATGACCCGTGGGCAATCGGAGGGTCTAGTGGACCGATATTCTGAAAGAGAAGAGAGTGGTGAGGCGTTGATTGCTAGGGTGAATTCGACGCCGGGATGATCCCAGTGGCTGGCCTAGTTGCACCAGACTCGTTAATTCCCCGAGCTTAGCTTAGGGCAAGATATTTCAGATGAGCTGTACAGTGAAGTAATCTAGTTAATCAACATAATTCTAGACAAACACCACTTCGATGAATGCATTAACAGACGTGACGTGCCTGCACTGAAAGTCCACCCCCTCGTATTGGGAGCAGAGAATGAGCACCTCTTCGCTGCAGGGATGGCTGATATGGATTTTATGGCTCCACCTCCAGTGCTTGAGGCGATGCAGCAACGGCTAAACCATGGCGTGTTTAGCTTGAGGCCTTGCCAAATGGGCTCTTCCTGCGCTGAGTAACTGGTTGATGCATCGCCACGAATGGGAGGTGGGTGAGTGCGAAATACTGCGTGCTCCGAATGTTCTAAACGGGTTGGCAACGGCTGTTGCGGCGTTTACTGGGGATGGGGATGGCATTATTGTGCAGCCACCGGTATTTTTCGACTTCTATGACTTCATTAAAGAAAACAATCGAGAATTGGCCTTAACCCCTTTGTTCTTGAAAGATGGGCGGTACGAAATGGATTTCGACGGTCTTCGGCAGCTTGCTGAAGACCCGAAGAACAAAATGTTGTTCCTCTGTAATCCGCACAATCCAGTTGGGCGTGTTTGGAGCGCTCAGGACCTGAAACAGTTGGGAGAAATATGCCATGAAACAGGTGTCGTTGTTGTCTCCGATGAAATTCATGGCGACATTACTTTCCCCGGGCATACGTATATTCCTTTTTGATCGCTGGGTTCTAAACATACAGGTAACGCCATTGCGCTTGTTTCTCCGGCCAAAAGCTTCAACATTGCGGGCTGTTGCTCTGCATTTGCTAACGTTGCAATGGAAGTAGTCTATAAGGATAGCGAATATTGGCTGGATGCGGTGACTGAGTATTTAGCAAGTAATCTCGATCTTGTTCGAAGTGGACTTGCGAGCATTCCTGAGGTGGTGCTCATCGAACCGGAGGGAACTTTTTTGCTTTGGCTGGACTTTCGCAATCTCGGATTACCAGAGAAAGGGTTGGCGCATTTTTTGAAATCTAAAGCCGGTTGGGCGATTACCCGGGGACCGACTTTTGGTAATGCGGGGATTGACTTCGCTCGACTGAATATTGCCTGCCCGGCATCTAAGCTAGAGGCTGCCCTAGTACAACTTGCTGATGCAGTTAGTCAGTTGGATCAAGCTGGACCAGACAGGCCATGAATAGACGATCTAAGTGGCTTGGTTATGAGGTGTCCAGGTGTAAGCGGTATCGCAAATATCATTGAGTAGACATTTGTCACATTTTGGTTTCCGAGCGATACAAGTGTATCGCCCAAGCAAAATTAACCAGTGGTGGGCATCGAGCTTGAATTGGTCAGGAACGATTTCGAGCAACGCCTTTTCAACGGCGACGACATCCTTTCCGGGGGCAATGCCTGTCCGATTGGCTACTCTGAAAATATGTGTATCCACCGCAATCGTTGGTTGACCGAAAGCCGTATTGAGAACGACATTCGCGGTTTTTCGACCCACTCCAGGTAATGCTTCCAATTCCTCTCTCGTTTTCGGCACCTCCCCATCATGCTGCTCGATAAGGATTCCACAGGTTTTGAAGACGTTGACCGCTTTCGTGTTGAATAATCCAATGGTTTTGATGTATTTCTTTAGCTCCTCCACCCCTAGTGCTCTGATTGAGTGAGGTGTGTTGGCTACAGCATAGAGCTTGTCTGTCGCAAGGTTGACGGAGACATCCGTGGCTTGGGCTGACAGAATGACTGAAATGAGCAATTCGAAGTTTGAATGATAATTGAGTTCGGTGGTGGGCTTCGGGTTCTGTTGTTGGAGGCGCTTAAATGCGGTAGTGATCTGTCTTGGTTTCATTGTAATCGCATCCTATATACAGGAATTTGGGTCTTCATTTTTCTACGTTGGTGCCAAAGTGATAAATAACCAATTCGAGAGCTCGGTATAACTGCTACGCTTGAAAATGTGTTGTTAAAAAAGAGCTCAGAATATTCATTGACGGGCAGCAATTGAGCTTTTTGCCTAACCTTTCCTTAGATCGCGACGCGATTCTGAGGATTCAACTAGTTCGCTTTTCGGCTTTTTCAGCCTGTCGTTGCACCGCTAACATGATTTCCTTTTGCATTCGCTCCTTGGCGCTAACCTGATGTTGTTGTCGACGTTGTTGTTCGCGTTGCTCTTTGCGTTTATATTTTCGCTCGGTTGCTAAACGTGCCCGTTCGATTTGGTGTTGGTCAAAGTCAGGCCAGCGACTCCTCGTTGTATTCAACGGTTTTGGCGCTGTGGCCAGTTGGATGCAGTCGGTCGGGCAGACCGGCAAGCACAACTTACATCCGGTGCAGTCATACTGGATAACGGTGTGCATCACTTTTCCTGCACCCACGATGCAGTCCACTGGGCAAGCCTTAATGCATAGTTTACAACCGATGCAGGCGGCTTCATCAATGAGGGCGACTTGCTTGGCTTCGTTGACACCATGATTCTCGTTGAGAGGTTTGGTATCAATATTCAGCACACTCGCAAGGAGGTTTATGGTCGTTTCTCCTCCTGGCGGGCATTGGTTGATGTCCGCTTCGTTGGCCAATATAGCTTGAGCATAGTCCCGGCACCTCGGGTAATCACACTGGGTGCACTGTGTTTGCGGGAGGCAGCGATCAATGTCTTCAAGTGATAGGTGTTTGTGATGGGTGTTCATCCAATTTTTTGATGGTTTGCCGTGGTGATAGGCAGGGCTATAAAAGGCATGAAACCTCATTAGTGATGATACAATACAGACCTTATGCCTTAAGTGCCCTATATCTTCTCGATGCATTATAGCCTCATCGATGTCCTATTCCGAAAAATTTAACCAGATTGTGTCTCAAACTGTGTTTGGGCTACTTCCGGATAGCGAGCAGCTGTTTGTCCGTGAAAAAGCCCATGACTTAAGGTTCACTCAACAGGAACTACGCCTTGTTAGCGAGATGGCTTTAGATAAGGAGCGGTGGAAGGAGGCGTCGCTTTCTAGTGAATGGAAACAACGGCAGGCCCAGTACGAAGTAATTGTAGACGCCGTGCAGCGAAAGAAAAAACTCATCACGTCTATCACCCTCGCTCACCAGAGCCTAAAATCAGGGGTGAAAAACTATGAGGCATTATCCGAGGCTGATAAACCGAAAACATTAAAACCTGTTCTGAAAACTACCGTAAAAAGGGATTTAGGACTCGGGCGTTGTCCAGTGGCCTCTGAAAAGACTCGCTGCTGCAATTTGATGACCTTGGATGCCGTGGAAAAATGTGGTTTTGATTGCAGCTACTGCAGTATCCAATCTTTCTATCATGGAAACGAAGTAGTTTTTGATAGCAGCTTCTCTGACAAGCTGACCCGACTCAAACTAGATCCTGATAAAACCTACCACATTGGCACCGGTCAATCATCGGACTCACTGATGTGGGGTAATCACAACGGTGTTCTTCAGGCGCTAACCGACTTTGGTAAGCGTCATCCCAATGTTATTTTGGAGTTGAAGACTAAGTCGAAAAATATCGGTTGGCTGTTGGAAAACGAGGTTCCGCGCAACATGATTGTGACTTGGTCGTTGAATCCACAGACCATTATAGATCATGAAGAACATCTTTCAGCCAACCTAGATCAGCGAATCACCTCAGCGAGGCGGATGGCAGACAAAGGTTGTGTCGTTGGTTTCCACTTTCACCCCATCGTTTGTTACGAGGGTTGGGAAGAGGACTACGCGAAAATTGGCGAACGACTTGTGCGGGAATTCGGTTCTGAGGAAGTTGCTCTCGTATCCATGGGGACATTGACCTACACTAAGTCAGTGATGAAGACTATTCGTCAACGGGATCTGACGAGTAAGATTTTGCAGATGCCAATGGACGAAATTGCGGGAAAATACTCCTATCCTCTGGATATCAAGCTGGCTATGTTTAAGCAAGTTTATGGTAGCTTGAAACACTGGCATAGTGACGTTTTCTTCTATCTTTGTATGGAGGCACAAAGCCTGTGGGAGCCAGTTTTTGGCTATGACTATGATGATAATTTAACATTCGAATCAGCGATGAAATCTGCTTATCTGAGCAAAATTAATCGTGACTAACATTCAACCCGTTTTAGTAACGGGGCCCGATATTTATAAACCAATATAATATATAGCGATGGCCAATCAGCATTTTTTGACGGGTACTGATCTGCTCAGAAACTCCAAGTACAACAAATCAACTGCCTTCACAGAAGAAGAGAGAGACCAATTCAAACTTAGAGGCCTGCTTCCTGCGAACGTGGGTAGTATGGAAACTCAGCTTGCACGCGTGCTTGAAAACCTCCGACGAAAAGAAAGTCCGATTGAAAAGTATATTTTTCTGTCTGCGTTACAAGACCGAAATGAAAGACTATTTTATCAGCTAATTATTGAGAATTTTCAGGAGGCTATGCCACTGATCTACACCCCAACTGTGGGTCAAGCCTGTAAGGAGTTTGGACACATATTTAGAACAGAAAAAGGCTTCTATGTGACGGCAAACGATCGGGGGCGAATACGGAAAATTCTTGATAATTGGCCACACCGAGATATTCGAATTATCGTTGTGACTGATGGTGAACGAATACTGGGACTTGGGGATTTGGGTGCGAATGGAATGGGAATCCCTATTGGAAAGCTCGGATTATATTGTGCCTGTGCTGGAATTTCTCCTGAACAGTGTTTGCCGGCCATGTTTGATGTCGGAACAAATAACCAGGAATTACTTGATGACCCTGTTTATCTAGGGATTCATGGTAAACGTGTGGCTGGACAAGCTTATTTCGATTTGATGGATGAATTCGTAGAGGCTGCTACAGATGCTTTCCCTGGTGTTTTAATTCAGTTCGAAGATTTCGCTGCTGGGAATGCTTACACACATCTCAATAAGTATCGAGACCAGACATTGTGCTTTAATGACGACATCCAGGGAACGGCGGCGGTGGTGCTGTCCGGAATCTATACCTCTACACGTATTTCGAACCGTCGTTTTAAAGATTTGAAATTCACTTTTCTTGGCGCCGGCTCCGCGGCAACAGGCATCGGGATGATGATCGCTCAGGCACTGATGGAAGAAGGAGTGAGTGAAGAGGAGGCTTACCAGCGACTATGGTTTTTCAATAGTAAAGGTTTGGTGAATAGCGCACGGGAGAACTTGGCGGCACATGTACAACCATTTGCACACGATATTCCAGATCAAAGCTTTTTAGACGCGATAAAGAATCATCAACCTGATATCTTGATTGGCGCTACCGGGACGCCAGCTACATTCACTGAGGAGATGGTTCGCTTAATGGCGAACATTAAATCACGTCCTGGTATTTTCGCATTGTCTAACCCAACCACTCGAGCAGAGTGTACGGCAGAGGAAGCTTATCAATGGACAGAGGGGCGAGGAATTTTCGCGAGTGGCAGTCCTTTCCCGCCAGTTTCAATAAACGGAAAAACCTACCGTCCAGGTCAAGGAAATAACTCTTATATCTTCCCGGGTGTGGGGTTGGGTATGATCGCTTGTGAAGCAAAGACGATTCCAGACACGGTGTTCCTTGAATCTGCTAAGGCGCTATCTCAGTCTGTGACTCAAGGCGATCTGGACCAGGGATCGATTTACCCTCCTATGGATGCGATCAGAAACGTCTCACTAGGCATTGCCACAGCGGTTGCTAAATACGCTTATCGGAACGGCTTAACCAATCGACCTGAACCCGATGATGTCATGGGAGATATCGAGAATATGATGTACGACCCCAAATATTGATGAGCTATCACTTCGACTGCTGCTCGACACCATGGTGACAGATCGTAAGGAAGGGATAATGAAGTTTTCAGGTGGTCGATCTTGATTTGAGAGGCGATGGAAACGGCACATGTTATCTCTTTTTGAGAAGGATGCTAGAAGCGTCGGATCAATGGAGTAATCGTTTACGAAAAATGGTGTATCAACCAAGGGTGGCTTTACGGCTAATGACCGATAAATGTCTTCGATTATTGAGAAACATGCATTTGAGTTTGATGTTTAATCGAATACAGTCAATATAGCGAGATTAGTGGCTTCTACTGCAACTTAGCAAAAGGTAGAATCCTGACCCGCTTCTTTTTTGTTAAGTCTTTCGGGGTGAATTGATTTTTATATGAAATCCAGTATCAAATTACTACTTTCTCATTCGGTGCAACAACTCCAGAATAACGGCGTTTTTGATCGGACTGCCTTGGATGCGGTAAATCTTGAACGAACAAGAGATACCAAACACGGAGACTTTGCTTCCAATGTAGCGATGGTATTAGCAAAACAAGCGAGATGTAATCCCCGTAAGCTGGCTGAGATGCTGATTGAAAATCTGCCGCAGTCTGATTTAGTGGAAAAAACAGAAATCGCCGGACCAGGCTTCATTAACTTTTATCTGACTTCTGAGGCTTATCTATCCGTGATCGATCAGGTACGGGTAGAGGCTGAAAATTATGGTAGGAGTCGTGTTGGTGAAGGGAAAAGAGTGATGGTGGAGTTTGTCTCAGCCAATCCGACGGGTCCTTTGCACGTGGGACATGGAAGGGGCGCTGCCTACGGAGACGCTGTTGCTCGTGTGTTAAGAGCGGCTGGATACGAAACACATAGTGAGTACTATATTAACGATGCTGGTAGGCAGATGGACATCTTGGCTGTTAGCGTTTTGCTGCGGTATTTAGAAATAAATGGAAAACAGGTGCAGTTTCCAGAGAATGGATACCAAGGAGATTATATCAAGGATATTGCCGCTAATATGCATGAAAAATATCAGCAACAGTTTTGTATTGACGAAACAGCGTTGTTCGATCATCTACCACAAGATAAGGAAGAGCGTATTGATGAAGTTATATTACGATGTAAAAATGCATTGGGCGCGAGTGATTTTAGAATTGTGTTTGATCAAGGGCGTGACATGTTGGTGGATGATATTCGCACTGACCTAGCGGAGTTTGGGGTTGTCTTTCAGGAGTGGTTTTCTGAGCGTGGGTTGTTGGAAAATGGTGATATCGAGAAGTCCATTTCTGTGCTGGAAGAAAATGGCCATGTATTTGAAAAAGAAGGTGCGAAATGGTTTAAGGCTACTGAGTTTGGAGATGAGAAGGACAGGGTAGTGATGAGGGCGAATGGTATGCACACCTATTTTGCATCGGACATGGCTTACCACTACAACAAGGCTGAACGTGGTTTTGATAAGATGCTCGATATTTTTGGTGCAGACCACCATGGTTATGTTAGTCGTATAATGTCGTCATTCGAAGCATTGGGTAATGACCCCCAAAGGTTGTCTATTTTACTGGTTCAGTTTGCGGTGTTATATCGAGGTAGCGAGAAAGTTTCTATGTCTACTCGCGGTGGTGATTTCGTTACGCTGCGCGAATTGAGAGAGGAGGTAGGGAATGATGCTGCCCGCTTCTTTTATGCGCTAAGAAAACCGGACCAACACATGGATTTTGATTTAGATTTAGCGAAATCTCAATCATCTGACAATCCGGTGTATTACATCCAATATGCCCATGCTCGTATTTGTAGTGTTTTTAGACAACTGGTTGAAAAAGGACTAAAGACGCTAGTGGATGGGCAGCCAGACTATCGTCTTTTGAAAGAAAAGCAGGAAGCGGAGTTGCTTCAGATGCTGTCAAAATTTCCAGAAGTGGTGGAGCTATCAGCGAAAAGCTATGAGCCACATCAAATCGCCTATTACTTGAAAGATCTTGCGAATACTTTTCACAGCTATTATAACGCCCATCCATTTTTATCTAGTGAGGACGCGACTCGACTTGCGCGCTTGGGGTTGATTGATGCTGTCAGGATTGTGCTTGCTGATGGCCTTGAGCTACTTGGTGTGAGTGCTCCAAACACAATGTAATTTGGATTAGGTTTATTACTTCATTCGCGGAAGCAATTGATATGTTGAGTTCTGGCTTAATGTTAGGACGCCTCTCTAGCCAGGGTGTTTTAAGTTGAGCGTCAAGTACAAGGCACGAAAGCCACGCCTACAGTCTCTACAGAAGCAGAGTTACTTCGAAGCTCACCTCTGCTTTGCGAGTGTCGAAGATATCGCTTCCTGCCTCCATGCTATTTTGGCGATGTTCAAAACGATAGGCCTTGAGTCGTTCAGCGGGTCTTTAAGAAGTAATCTTCATGAATATTAAAGAATGCTCTGTTTGAAGTGACTTTTACACGGAAGAAAATTGCAAGCTAAACGTCGAAAGCCAACTCCCAAAACTAGGGGAAATATGGATGGAAGGTCCATTTCTCAGAGCGTTGGCATACTTTTCATGGGAATGATTATTGGTTCTCTTTCGACGATATTGTGGCAGGGGATGAATTCTGCTGATGATGGTGTTGGTGCCGGCATTCGTCAGATGATTGAAACATCAAGAACAGAAGACCAACGACAAGCGGAGTTGTCTATTGAGGAGATTCAGCAACCGGAGCCTCAGGAAACAGACTATGATTTTTATACCGTGTTACCTGAAATGGAAGTCGTTGTCTTAGAAGATCAAGCACCCACGCACCACATTGATGGTTCTAATGCACCGGATGAGCAATCGCCTAAATCATTGACGAGCGAATCTGGCAAGGAAATAAGTCATTCTGATTCCGCCACCGAGTCGACAACTGAACTGTCTACTCAACCACTAAAGCCAAACCGCAGCATGTATATGTTGCAAGCAGGCTCTTATCGCGTTAGCACTGAGGCAGAACGACTAAGAGCTAATCTTGCGATTAAAGGTTTGGTCTCTACTATTCAAAAGGTGAGCATTCAGGGGAAAGGTGATTTCTACCGCGTGAGGTTAGGTCCCTATCCGAATTACGAAAGTATGGTGGTCGTCGATGAAGTGCTTATTCGTCAGGGAATTAAACCCTTGAGACTTAAAATATCCCAGAATGGATGACGTTGGATCATGAGCACACCAGTCGGGCATTCTTTAGCGGCATTGATCACTGGGACGGTGATCAATAAACAGAATGTTAGTTTTCCGACGTGTCGAGTGTTGGTATTTTACTTTTTCAGTTCAATAGCTGCAGACTTTGATTTTCTGGTCGGCTGGTATTTCGGAAATATCAATCGTTATCATCACCAATTTAGTCATTCAATTGCAATGGCTGTTGTATATGGTGGATCGGTTTATGTGACTATTTGGTTATATGAAAAGTGGCGGGCTTCGTCCGGTGTTAGCTCAAAACACTCACTATCGGATGTGCATCATTTATCCCTAAAGTACGCCATCTTGGGAGCTGCCATTTATCTAAGTCATCTTCTGTTGGATTTATTCACGGCGGATAAGTCACCGCCTCTAGGTATGCTGCTATTTTGGCCTTTTTCGAATATATATGTACTGGCTCCCTTTACGGTTTTCCCCTCGGTGCAGCATCATTCTGGAGGGAGTGATATGGTTGAGTTCCTAACCGGTATTTTGGTTGTACATAACTTTTTTTCATTGTTGATAGAAACTGCGATCCTGTTACCAATTTATGGTCTCAGCCGATATTTCAAATCTAGCTGTAGGAGGCTATATCTAAGAGGATGACGAAACTAATTCGAATAGGCACACGACAGAGCCAGTTAGCGTTGTGGCAAGCAGATTATGTACGCGATGCGATACTACAATACCATCCGGATCGACAAATAGAGCTGGTAAAAATCTTGTCCGAAGGAGATCGAACTCTGGATGTCCCATTGTCCCAGGTGGGTGGTAAGGGTTTGTTTCTTAAAGAATTGGAACATGCTTTGGTGAATGGGGAGATTGATCTTGCTGTGCATTCAATGAAGGATGTAACGGTGATGTTGCCTGATGGTTTACATATTCCTGTTTTTTGCCCAAGGGAAGACCCAAGAGATGCGTTTGTTTCGAATAGGTATTCCTCGCTGTCAGATATGCCGGATGATGCGGTGGTTGGGACTTGTAGCCTTCGTCGTCAAAGTCAGATAAAAGCTGCCTATCCGCATTTGACCCTAAAAAACCTGCGAGGTAATGTGAATACTCGGTTAAAACGACTAGATGAGGGCGGTTACGACGCGATTATTTTGGCGGTTTCTGGTTTAAAGCGGCTTGGCTTTCATGATCGTATTACGAACGAGATTGATACAGAGATATGCCTACCTGCGGTTGGGCAAGGAATTGTGGGCATTGAATGTCGCATCGACGATCAGTCTATGAATGATTTATTAAAACCACTGAACTGTGCTAAATCGACGATTCGGATTTCAGCGGAGCGTGCGGCGAACGAGCGCCTCGGTGGTGGGTGTCACGTGCCCATTGCTGTGTACTCAGAGATTCAAAGTGGTGTCCAGGGAAATGAAGATCAACTGTTCGTGCGGGGGTTGGTAGGCGAATTGGATGGCTCCCGCATTCTTCGCAGTGAGGTAATTGGACCTATTGAAATGTCGAGAGAACTAGGGCATCGTATCGCAGAAGACTTGCTTTCTCAGGGAGCGGGTGAGGTTTTGCAGTCTGTATATCAGCAAGATGGATGAATGATAACGATGGTCTAATGCTGCTAAAGAATGTAGGAGTGCTGGTAACACGTCCTCTACCTCAGGGGAACAATATCTTCCGTTTGATTCAAAGTGAAGGAGGGACTCCATTTTCTTTTCCTGTATTGGAAATCCAGCCTCCTGATGATTTTATTGCTTTTGAACATTGTCTAAAAGACCTGAAAGAATATGATATCGTATTGTTAGTCAGCTTGTCTGCTATTAATAGTTTCGCTAATGGATTGCGTCAACTTGGTCTAACACTGACTGAGTCAGTGAAAGTTGGAGTGATGGGAAGACGGTCAGAAGACCAGTGTCGGCAGTACGATATACCTGTTAGCTATATTCCCACTGGCTCAATGGACAGTGAAGGACTCTTGCGCACATTAGAGGGCGTCGATTTATTCAGGAAAAAAGTGTTGATCGTGCGTGGCCAAACCGGGAGGGAGTTGCTAAAAAATGAGTTGTCTGCAAGAGATGCTGTGGTTGAGTATGTCGATGCTTATAAGCGCATAGTTACTAGTAGACCGACGACAGTCTTAATCGATCAGTGGCAGAGTGGTGGGATTGATAGAGTATTAGTCACCAGTAATTCCGTTGTTGATGGTATGTTCGAGCTGCTCGGCCCGAATGCACTTCTTTTTCAAAAAACTCCAATAATCACTATCAGCCACCGTATTTCAGCTTACTGTAGCCATAAAGGGGTTGTTGCGCCTATATATGTTTCCGAAACACCGGCGGACGAAGATGTCTTACGATGTTTGATCACTTCACAAAGCGAGAGTGGTTAAGTTAGTGGCTTAGTTCGTCTCTAGGGGCGTAAGCTATTGTTTTTTAAGGTTGTACTTAGCCTCTAATTAATGGCTTCATTGAGTCGCTATCTCGTTATTCAGTGTTAATTTTCCTTGGGTTGCGGTACGATTGGTCTCTGCATTTCAATTAGATTAGAGGAGCCAAATGGCACAAGATGTTTCTGATACAGGGGCGCAACCCCCTATAAGTTCCAAGAAAAAAGTGAGCAAAAAAAGGTAGTAAAGAAGACCGAAGCTGGTGTTAAGAAGGTGGACGAGAATTCGGTTAGTGACTTATCAGATCTCTCGATTACTAATGGGCAAATTCAAGAAAAAGAAGTGACACAGAGTCAGTCGGGGTTTGAGTCTAGCACTGATTCTCAATCTAAGGATAATGCATCGAAGGACAAAGCAATGAATTCAACCGCATCTTCATACAATACCCCATCCGGAGGTAACATTAAAACATCGAATAGAAACGCAGTGGCGTGGATTGCTGTTTTGTTTGCATTGGTTTCTTTGGCAGTGAGCGGATATGCGTGGTATGCGAATTTCGTTGAGGGCAGACTGCAGACTACTCAGCAAGATAATCGTATCGATGTTCTGAGGTAGTGTACCCTGAGGTCTGTAATTTATTTCTTTAGCGATGTTCGTTTGGCTTAGGCGAAGTGAGCGTAGCGAACGAAGCCAAAGCCGGTTTTTCAGGCTTTAGTATTGAATGTTGAGCCATCAA
>WLWI01003492.1_pt1 | contig 13480 bp, 8 predicted proteins | sample 6701501 | NCBI WGS metagenome assembly WLWI01 (sample SAMN12718690, study PRJNA515312) | sponge metagenome | isolation source: marine sponge | host: Mycale hentscheli | place: New Zealand: South Island, Marlborough, Capsize Point | collected 2014-11-01
TTTACCGTGTATGCGAAATTTAAAAACTGGACCTTATTTTCAGTAGCTTCAGTGTTAGAAGTCAAAATCATTCATATAAAAATAGTATAGTCTTTAGGCTCGCTCGCCATTTGTGCTCAAGCACATCGCTAGTATTAGTATAATGTCAAGTATGCCAGTCTCACAAAAGGAAGAGACAACAAAGCACCTTGTAATCTCAATGAAGCTAAGAAACCTTGCAGTGAACTCTTACATGGATGCTTGCTTCCTTGTCGGTTAATGTTGTAGCAAATACATATCCTTCATCTTGTATTGATTCATGCCTGTCACTCAAAGTAAATATATTGTGATGTGCTACAGAGTAGCTGAAGTTTGAACTATATGACTCCATACATTGGCCATAAAGTGTGTAGTATCTTATTATTTTGCTCCCAGGAGAGAATCAGTATATGTGCTGTCTGTATGTAATTAAAAAATAATGATAGTTTAGGCAACAGAAGATGATATTTAATTTCACCAAATTATTCATTCCAGCTCATTTCGTTTATATTCAAAAAAAATTCTCCACCATTTGCTTTCCGCGTTTTAAAATACATCCTCTTTCCCCAAGATGACAATATGATTAGTGGAATAAATTGATTGAATAGCACATGATTGTCCAGAGTTGTAAGACCACCCTTGGGAACTACAGATGGTTGTCAAATGTTGGGAAGGGACTGGGTCAGTTAAGGAGTTGGCACAATGCTAGTGATTTTTAAGGTTGAATTTGGGTTTGTCTCTATGGGGTACTTTGGAAAATATTGGGTGGGGGTTACACTGCAAGGGTATCTTATTAGCTAATTGGGAAATATAATTGGCTAAAATCTTGTGTCCAAAAAATGTAGTGTCTAGCCTCTGAAAATTCAAATGTCTATAGCAAATTAGGGTGTTAAACCATTACTTTTGATTAAATCTTATTAAACTTAGCTACTAGATGCTAAAGAGAATTACTAGTATCTGTTGAGGTTTATCCAGAACAGTTATTTTGCCACCAATAATTTGCTCTTCAACTTTATTGAACTCTAAAGATGTATAGTACTAGAGATGTAGTAAGTGGAAACAATGGGTTATGTAAGTGCTACATTTAACACTTCTGGCCCATAAACAACAGTTTCCGTTCTTTATAATTATGCAAAATAAACAATAATTATAGTGTACGTGTATGCGTATGTATATATATACACATATCTATATATGTACATATATTTTTATGTAAATTATAAATATAGCTATGTATTATATAACTTTATGTGTATGTCTATGCATTTATGCAGAAATAACAAGGTCTTGCAATGCAGCTATATAGAACACTAGTTTATAGCACATGTAGATTGACATATGATTGTTACAGTTCCCTGTGAACACTCTTGTAGTCGTATTTTAACACCATCCATCCATCCATACATACATACATACATACGTACATACATACATACATACATACATACATACATACATATATACATACGTACATACACACACATACATATATACATATGCACACACATACATATATATACATATATACATACGTATGTACATACATACATACTTACATACATACACACATACACACACATACATACATACATACATACACATACATACATACATACACACACATACACACGCATACATACGTACATGCACATATACGTACATACATATATACATGCATACATACGTACATACACATATACATACATACATATATACATATGCACACACATACATATATATACATATATACATACGTATGTATATACATACATACATACGTACATACACACATACACACACACACATACATACATACATACATACACATACATACATACATACACACACATACACACGCATACATACGTACATACACATATACGTACATACATATATACATACATACATACGTACATACACACATACACACACATACATATATACATACATACATACACACATACATATATACATACATACATACATACATGCATACATATATACATACATACATACACACACATACATACATACATACACACATACATATATACATACATACATACACACATACATACATACATACATACATACACACATACATATATACATACATATATACATGATAACACTTTAGCTAGCTAAAAGGGTAATACAATGTTCTTTCCAAATAAAAATTGTAAATTACAATTCATTTAAGTTATGGGTTACCAATGCCATAATTATATCATTTGTTCTCCCCTCAATTACATACACATACTTATTCTCTGTATCCAGGTTATAGATGTGTTGGTGAGTGCGGCTCCTTACTACAACCCTGTGGTTGGTAAGTATGGTTGGTCAAGAAGAGTTGGAGGATGCTCACCACTGTTTAATGGCTACAGACTGTACGTGTTACTTCAATCCTTGCACTCCCTCATTCCACTCACAATAATTGTCATCACTTCTTGCTGGACTTTCATGTTCACTCGCGGCTTCCTCAGGAGACACTTGAAAAGGCAGAAGTCTGTACTCAATGGCACAAGCTTTGAGGAGCAGAAGCATGTCTACTCATCACAAGTCAAAAACCTAATTGGAATATTTGGGAGTTTGCTTTTATTCAACTTTATATCCTGGACTCCTTTTTTAGGAATCAGTGCAGCTGGTTTCGGAATTGGATTTCATAGACTTCCAAACGCAGTGTACGCCAGCGGCTACGTACTCTTTCTATTTAGCAACGTCTTCAATCCAATTATCCAAATGTACTTTCGCAAAGACTTAATCGATTCTTTCAAACGTTTTTTTTGCAAATGGAGAATGGGAAAAAAAGAATTGAGTTGTATGAAGTGGTGCAGGAGAGATGAGTATCCATCGGAGAGTTCAGATGAGAGCAAGCCACGAAATGTTGTGCAAGCGAGAAGTGTCAAGCTCAAAGAAAACTCCAACACACTTGGTTTTGAATCAGTCATTACTGTGCTTGAAGACTCTATATCCATCAATAACAGATTGGATGACTTGGAGCCAATAGAGAAGAACGAACGATTTTCTTTTGAGAGTGAAAATATTTTGGAAGGCGGAGACAAAATAGAAGCAGCCAAAGAAGATTCAACTATTGAAAATTTCATAAATAGCGCTAAAGACTCCATGCCAACAATGATTGAAATGATCAATGCAGAAAATATCGTCTCAAATGGATCTGTGCAAGATGAAATCCAATTTGAAATGCAGCAAATTTGACAATTAAACTTATTCTACTTTAACTGCTACTACAGACAGCCACACATGCACAATCATCATTTTAATAATATTGTATATAGAAAATAGTTACCAAATTTATTGAATACATTTACAGTGCTACGTACTCTGTAATGGACAATTGTGGATCAGCTTGAATCACAATTGTGCCTCAGATGTCATGCTGGCTGTTGATGTCAGTCTTCCTTTACTTTAGTATCCAGTTTCCAACAGCAGTGAGATTCTTACAACAGTGACTTACAGTCACACAATCTTCTGAGTAGGCTTTAGTGATTTTTTATTTCTTCCTATTTTCCTGTTTATTTATTCTCCCTTTTTTTTCTTAACTAAAACAAAACGAAACTTAAAAAGGTAGTATGTTATCAAATGAATGAGAAAACAGTACCAGTCTTTCTTACTGTTTTACTGAATTACTCAATATAGAGGATTCAATTAGCTGATTCTTCAGTGTAAGCCTTGATATCTCCGTAAAAACTATTTAATGAATGGAGATCCTCTGTAGCAGCTGAAAATAATTCAATAAGAAACCTTACCAGACATTTGTGGAGAATATGTGGATATGGAAATTAAAGAATATTAATATGCTCAGAATGGATGCTATGGAATGAACATTGAACTTTGGGACTTCACCCTTATTAATAATATTGTGTGGTCATTTATCATATGTCCTGTGTTGGTGTTATATAGCTATTGTATATGTTGTTGATAAGATAGATAACACTCCATTACCCGGACTCATTATACCCTTCTCTTCCTTTCAAATTCATAGGTTGGTTTAGTAGGGCTGCCGAATTAAGCTTGAAATTTTAGAATTATTCTTTTTTTTACTTATTCTAAAAATTTTATTATTCCAAATTAAGAATAGCTAATATACCATAAATTTTTTATTATTCTCTATTACTCCAATTACAATTAGCTAGCTAAATCAGTGAAATAGTGTTGATTGCTGCAGCTATAGTGGAAAATGAGTATAAGTTTCAGTCTCTCTTACTGTTATAGCTACTAAAGTAATTAATCGAAGTTGATAGCTATAGCTAGCTCATTCTTCAATGGAAGCCTTAAACACCCACACACAAAAAAAATTAATGAATGGATAAACATGCTCTACTGCAGCTGAAATTTTTTTCAGATATAAGAAACCTTACCAGACATATTTGGGTGGGGGGGGGATATGAATAAAGAACTTATGCTCAGCAGTGGATGCATCTTTTGTAGAATTATTCCACTATGAAATTTCATGTGTATTATTCCAAAAACAAATGCTAGCATAATCTGTCAGGGCCTATTGGTTGATTATGACGTACAATTAAAAAAAAAAATCAATTCTGGTGTAGCTGAGTAGTTCAAGATGAAGACCGTCTAGCATGATTCTCCAGATGGCTTGCTGACTCTGAGCGTTAGCTGATAGCGCTACCAAGTACTCAAACTTCTCCCACTTTGGAAGTACAATAACAGAGTGGCCCACGCAAACCAGCTGCTTTAATCCAGTAATGAGGACCTACCTTATGACCACATTTCTAAATGCTTATGTTCTTCTGTTGTATAAGAAATAGGAGGAAAAATAACACTATTGATTTTCTTTATAATTAATGGATTAGATGTAGTGGCTATACTCATTCCCCCTATTATAGAACTAACACAAATCCAGCTGCTTTAATAAGGTCATGAAGATGTACCTTTAGAACCACATTTCTAAATGTTTATGACCTTCTGTTGTATAACAGTACAACTTCTATTAACAACCTCTCCTAGAAGCGACCGACCTCTCTGGAGAGACCAAATCAAGCGCCCCAATTGCAACTACAACAAATAAAATGCATTTAGAACCTCCGAGAATCAACCACCTCTTATTTCCGAACAGCGACCAATTTTTTGGTCCCGTCTTGCTCAAAGTAAATTAATACATTCGCCTTCTGTGAGCGACCAAAGACCACAATCCAATTTTGTCTGGGACAAAATGTGTCGCTAAATGCTCGCTGTAAGTTTGATGCTTCTACTTTAATCTTCATCTGAACAAAAAGTGCCCGAAATAATAAGCAAGTTCTACTAAGAAAATCACCTCACTTGCTGCCAAAATTAAGTCTGGTGTGGTTCGTTTACAAATACCAATCCCCTTATTCTGGAAAGTTTTTTCCTTATCAAGTAGGTAATTGTGATGGAGAAATAGCTAAGTTAGCTACCAGAAGCCACAAGAAGGCAATTGAGACTTCAAAAGCAAAAAATTTCTTGTAAGATGCTTGTCATCGGGACACCATTCAGTAATACATGCATCAATTAATAAGTGTATTTTTAATTCAATTTTTCATAACTCTTTATCACAAATAATGACAATATAAAAGAACCCCTGAAAAAAGACTATAAGTCCCATCCCCAATGTGGTCACTATTCGGAGGTTTTACTGTATAAAAAAAAAACAACTATTGAAGCTACACAGCATTCTCACCTTACCTTTATTATTTATTTTAAATGTTTATTTTTATCCTTGAATTATTCCATTATGAAATTTCACGTCCACTATTATACCAGCGATTTCATGTCTATTATTCCAGAAAAATACTAGCATAATCTGGCAGGGCCTAATGAGTGCAAAAACACTGGGTTGCTAGTGGCTGTACAAATCAGTAATAGCTATAGCTACATTCATTAAAAAAAGTAAGAGCTTGCAGCATTATTTAGAATTATTGTCTACAGGAGTGGTATATAGCTATAATACTAGCTAGTTAACTATCTTTCCCCTGTTAAAAAATTGCATAGCTAGCTAATACCAAAAACATAATGAACAAAAAGAATATGAATTTTGGTGGTTTTCTATTACTGAAAGTGCAGACTTCAAGCTTCAGCTATTATGTTTGGTTCCATATAGATAACTTCCTGTTGTTTATACATTTTCAAATTGAAGACCTTTTACCATAAAAATGTTTTATGAATGAGTTATAGTACAGTGTATTGCAAGAAAATAACTAGCTCAGCTTTCTAGCTTGGTTTCAGAGAAGGCTGATAATATCATCTTATTAGATGTAGCTATTCTCTCTCTATTCTTTCTTTTTGTGAAATATTATCTTGGTTGCTATGCATTAGAAATTTGAAAAAGATTATAGACAAAAAAAAATTCATATAGCTATAATTGGTCTTGCTGATGAATTGCGATTTCAATTAACTCAATGTTGCTGGTGAGTTTTTATTCATGAAGTACTGATGCTCAACTAAATCATCCATTGCCACAGTTAAGTGTCCACAACTGTAACTGTCAGCCATTTTAACTGGAATAGAATGATCATAGTCTTTCTTTATGACAGGAGCACTGAATGCCCTAAAGCGTTTCTCTAATTGAACTTGTTCATTAGAGGCATCTTTGGGAGTCAAATTATTAGAAGAGATTCTGCTCTTTCTTCTCCAATTTGCTGTGAAAGTAGGGCATTTGATAGAACTAATTCTGCATTTACGTGAAATATTTTTCAGCGAGTCAGTCAAATCTTTTCGGAAGTATATCTGTATAATGGGATTGGAAATATTAGTGATTAGAAAAATGATGAAGGCACTCATGTACACAAATGGAGGAATGGAATCGAATCCAGCTTTCAAACCAGCGATAGAAACTATGAAGTAAGGAGTCCATGAGAGTCCGGTGAATATCATCAGGCTACCAAAAATTCCCACCAAGTTTTTAATTTGGATCGTGTAAATGTGCTTATGTTCTGTAAAATTTTCTTTATCCATAAAATTTTTATTTCTTTTTAAATTTTTCTTGAGAAAGCCACGTGTGAACACAAATGTCCAAGTAGAAGTGACAAAGATCACAGCAAGTGGTATGATAGCTTGAACAACATGGATCCAAAGGAGCACACCGTACATATCATATGCTGAAAAGCAGCCTCCAATACTCTGTATATAACCATATGCACCTCCACTGTGGCTGTAGTATGGAGTCAAATTCAGTACAATATCTGAAACCTAAAAATTACAAAATACTCATTTAATTCTCAAATCCCTGCACCAATTCTCTTCACTTCATTTATCCAAGTATAATGAGTGACTTCCTTGTTTCAGATACATAAGATTGATAACTTATATATATTATGTACTGCTTTAACTGCTACTCGTTGAATGTCTAGCTACATAGCGCTCTAAAATCCCATCAAAGTTTAGTTATGAGTTATACAGCAGCTTGCATATCGTTTTCTTAATTTTATAGCTTTAATTAATACGAGAAATTTTGAGATCTATACTTCATTACAATTCAAACTTTAAGATATTCATCCAGGACATAGCTACTGTAGAGTTAATTGAGGTCTTAAGAACTATATATATATAGTTTCCAATAAATTTTCACAACATAGATAATCTGTATCCATGTTTAAGTTTGCAAGATGTTTGGGCCAATTTGGGTTTATTTTAGTCACAGAGTAAGACAAGCAATAAATAACAAAAAAAATCACCCAATTTTTAGCTATTAGGTATCTGCTAACTTTTTTCACATTAATTGAAACATGCTACTTACTATTGACACTGCAAGAATTATCAGAGAGTACTTTTTCGACATCTGCTTTTTATGAAGCGTTGGCTTGACAATACTCAGGAATCGATCAAAAGAGATAATGGCCAGGGTGTGTAGTGATACAAACGTCATTAAGATGAAGAATAGACCATGTAGCTGACATGTTATGTTCCTGACTTGATCTGTACTACCGTACAGCCACTCGCCAGCAATAATAGCTCCAATCCACAGCGGCATGTACAGAACAACCTGTAGAAGATTGGCAACAGCCAGTGTGAGCAGCAGGAAGATAGAAGACTTCTTCAACTTTTTGCAGTGGCACAAGGCATGGACCACTATGAATAGATTCAGAATGAAGCTGACTAGGAATTCTATACTTGCTATGACTGCAATAGCTGGTCTGTTGAGACTATCAAACAGCAACCATTTGCTGGTATTGAGCTCATCCCCCTCAGATTCAGCCGTGAAATTCATTACAGTAATACTAAAAAGCCACAAATAAGCTTTACATTTATATCACTAGTAATCTTTAGTAAGGATGCTGTGATTGCACAGTGTAACCTACACACAGCAAAATTGCAGAAGCCATAAGCGTATCAAATGTTTGCCAATGTTGGTGTTTCTCTTACCCCATTGTCTGTAACAGCTTTGATCTGGTGGAGCAAATGATACAATTATCTACTCACTGTCTAGCCACTGTCATTTAAAGTTCCACTGTAGGTAAACAAGGAAGAGTGCTGCTAACTATGGCAGAATCTGGAATACATACTGTGTGTGTGTGTCCAGCTATTGTGTTTAATACAATGAAGATAAGAGAGGGACTATGGGCTCTGTTACACAACTATGGAAATGCTTCTTTTAGTCTTTCATAAAAAGCAGTCTTATAGTGAATAATTTCATCCAGTGGAATGGCTAGGACAGATGTCTCAGATGAAGACACTAAAGACAGTAATAGGGGCCTATCCCAGCCACTCGGCAGATTGCCATAAAAGTAGAGCTATTATTTTAATCCAGTACGAGCAATGCAACTGTACATGTTTAATTTGGAATACATTTGGTTCATTGTCTGTAGTAAGAATAATTCACTCAGTTTGATTGATGAGAGTAACTAATGGAGCTCAATAGAGTATAGACTTGTTGCTTGCAATCTCTCCTGTTACCTTAATTTTGGAACATGGGAAGAAAAAGGAAAATGAATACATTCCATAGCAAAAAAAAAAATTTGATAACTCTTACAGAGGGAACATTATTTTTAATTTAGTGAAGGTAGCTAAACAAAGAATAGCTAGCTAAAACACAACATTAAGAGTTAGCTAAAATTGCACAGTCAAATAAATAATATGCAGATATATATGCAACATTCATTGTAGCTAGCTATAATAAAAAATAACTACTGTACTAATCTTCTACGGCATTTAAAATATATATATATATTAAAGCTTGTAAAAGTCATACAACTACAATCAAATTGAATTACATAGAAATTTCTAATGCTATAGCTATAGCTATGAAAACCAAATAGCTATGAGGAATTTGCTGCTGAGCTATTTTCAGGGAAGTCTGTCTAGCTACTAGGTAGCTAGATGAAAGCATTTTTAGTTGCATAGCTAACTGTGGAACAGCAATAACCAAAACTAAAGCAAAACTTCATTGATCACTTATTCAAAAGTTAATGGTCATTGTGTACAAGTGAAATGTACAAAAACAACAGAAGGAAAAGCTGGATTGAAAGTAGGTTTGTAGTTACGTTTTCATTCTGAGTTTATTGTAAAATTTATTTTAGGTTGCTTTAAGTGTGAAATTAAATGTTTAACTGGTTTTAGAAATTGCTATAAGACCCTTTTCATATTATTGAATAGGCTTGGTGACATAAAAATATAAAAATATAAACAACAGCAACATAATGAAAAAGAAATTAATTATAACAAAGTAGTGATAAGTCGTTCTACTTTTCATCCATATTGGAGGCTTTGGTATCACTTCTTTTTGGTGCAGGTTGTACAGTGGAAGTATTTTTCCATTTGATACTACAGCGTGAAAGCATTTTCTTGAGAGTATCTTGCAGATCTTTTCTGAAGTATATCTGAACAATCGGACCAGTAACATTAGAGGTGAGAAATATAATCAAGCCAGTTGCGAAAACAGGAGCAGGAATAGACTCAAATCCAATCCTCAGACCAACTGACAATATTATAAAAAATGGACTCCATGAGAGACCTGTTAGCAAAAGAAGGCTACCAAATATCCCCACCAAGTTCTTGATTTGTATTGAATAAATTAGTTTCTGTTCCACGACCTGCTCCTTATTTAACGCTTTTTGAGTCCTTTTCAAGTTCTTCCTGAGAAAGCCACGAGTAAATACGAATGTCCAAACTGAGGTGACACCGATGAGACCTAAAGGAATAACTGCTTCTATGGCATGAATCGAGATGGATAAAATGGAACCTTCATATATTACACAACATCCACCAATATAACTCAGCCATCCATATTTGGCAATGGTTGGGTCATAGTAAGGAATCAAGTTCACCAAGATATTACTAATCTGTGTTAGGAATAAAATACCACAGGTGATAGGTAGCTATATACCATCCTCTTTCTCACACTATCTTATAAGTACTGCTGGTTAATCTTAAGTACTACAAATCTGTGTGTTGTATACTAATAAGATTTAGTTTGTTCTAATGTAAATCTGCAATAAAATGGAAAATTTGATTCTCACTTATTCCGGCTTTGCACAATTGTCATATTTATCATTTACAACATTGGTAAGTCGATGTACACAAACTACAATCAGTCAATTACCGTTGTATAGAATGATAGTTTATTTCCAATCACAAATGTCATAATGATTCAAGTTGTCGTCATAACTTACCCACAACACTGCAAGAATAATCAGATATACTTTCCAAGATATGTACTTTTTATGAAATTGTGGCTTGACGATGTTCAAGAACCTATCAAGGGAGATCAACGCAAGAACATGAATTGCAGTGAATGTCAGCACTATAAATGTCAACCCATGAAGCTGGCATAGAATGGTCCTGACGCCATCTGTCCTACCGTAGAGCCATTGCCCGGAACTGCACGCTATTATCCAGAATGGGATGTACAAGACCACTAGTAAGAGATTAGTCATGGCCAACACAAACAGCAATAAGTTGGACGATTTTTTCAACGAGTCTCTCTTGTGTGACAAAGCCTGTATGACTATGAATGAATTCAGAAACAAACTGAGCAGGAATTCTACGGCTCCTAGTGCAGCAATTGCTGGTCCATTGAGACCTTCTGCCAGCAGCCATCTACTGATGTTTAGCTCATCCTCATTTGCATCCATATTTGTCCCATTCAGCTACCCAAGCTTATTTGTCCACTATTTATACTCTACCCTTTATCGTTATAATATAATGCAGCTCAAATGTTTTATATAACTACCAATAAGTCATTACTGGAAGCCAATGCATTGTAGACTGTCAGTAACTAACTTCCGTTCTCACAGCTTAATTTGGGGTCCCCAGAGGTTGTTGTAGAGTTCAGTATTTCTAGTCTACATCTAATATACATTTCAATGCTTTGAAGGGCAGAACATCAAAGTGTATATCGTATGTCAAAGCATAATTATCTCTACAACAACCTCTGGGGACCCCAAATTAAGCTGTGAGAACGGAAGTTAGTTACTGACAGTCTACAATGCATTAGCTTCCAGATGACCTATTGGTAGTTATATAAAACATTTGACATACGATATACACTTTGATGTTCTGCCCTTCAAAGCATTGAAATGTATATTAGATGTAGACTAGAAATACTGAATTGGTGCAATAGGAAGTCAAACTATGTGAATGAAGGCACTAATTAGTAGTGGTGCTTGCATAATATTTACTTTCGTTGGTGTCCTTTCTAGTCCTTAGCATCAGTTAGTGTAGTCACGCTTAAATGTTTATCTAGCATGACATTGCCTAGGGCTATTTATCCTTCCTATACATTCTATACATTACTGACTGCCACAGCCTGCTTCATTCAATAGTTATTGTAACCAGTTCATTTGAATCATGCAATTATTATGTGGAGGGAGATATGAACTGCCATTAAGTAAGTGAACATTTAAACTATAATGTATATAAAAATAAATTACTCTATTTAAATAGCTACAAAGATTTCATAGAAATACGCTATTTTTTAAGTTGTTTGGGAAAAAGTACATGAGTCCCTTCATTGAAGAATTTGAGAACCAACGCAAGTAAGCTAACAAATTAACCACAACTAAGTCAATTGATGGTAGGTAAAATGAACTAAATATTTCACATAATATTGAAGTAATACAAAACCTAACCAAATCTTCCAGAAGCATTAGGGGAAAAAAAATTTAAACTAAGCCTTGAAGATCTTTTTATGTCTGGATTTTCTATCAAAAAAAATATGATACGTGTCAATACTATCTAATAAAAAAGCCACCACAGTATAAAAAGTTCCTGTTGTAAGCCACACCCTAAAACATGCCCATATTAATTGGAATTATTTTATTAATATGAAGTGCAGTTGCTTCCTTGTATATAGTAAGTAGCTGTTTATTGAAAACAGGATTTCACAGTTAACCTTGGGTTGTACTATTGGTTCATGCACAGCACTGACCTCTAATAAAGCAGCTGACCTTGCACATGCTCAACAGAGAATTTATGTTCTGCTCTTTTTATGAATTTGCACAATCTATAGACTGTGTTGCACATTCTATAAATACATATTTTTAATTCTGTATTGTTTAAAAAAAGTCTGTGAAAGAGAGAGAATACATCTAATGAGTGAAAGAAGGCTGAGAAAGAAATTGTGAAGTGATAAATTAAATTAGGAGAAAAATTCAACGAATAATGAGAATCTTTGAAAAAAGAGAAATTTTGTTGGTCTGTTGAGAGTGAGACTGTAGCATAGCAGTACCCCTTAACAGTATAAATACAGAATTGGAGTGTTTGTTCGACGGGTGGTTGTCGTAGCTCAGTGACAGAGCGCTTGTGTGCTATACAAGCGGTCCTGGGTTCGATTCCCGGTGGCGACCAAATATTTTTCATTCTGTACGGCATGCTTAGTATGATCAGGTCCATACTATATGTTAATAGGTTCTACCTCCAACAATGAAAACAGTACATATAAATGGTATCTTCACAAGAGAAGCTAGACATGCAAGGGACACTCACTTCAGTGATAATTTCAACAGGGAACTGCATTGTAATAATAAATGCGATTGTACTGGATTGTTTAGAGTGATTTTTGTGGCTATATAATAAGCCATTTTTTTAAGGATATTCAAATGGGAAAATGCTGTTGGGATTCAAAATCATTGCCTTTTCATAAATTTAGTGAATAAGTGGGTCTAGTTAATTGGGTGTGGCTATAATGGCCGCACCAACTTCCTACTTCTCTAGCCCAGCATAATATTTAAATGCAAGCTACCTCATAAAATTTAACTTCTTGAAAAGCTAACACCAGATATTGTTTCTACACCCCATAAAGCCCTATGTAAACACATTCCACACATATTACTGAAATATTGGTCAACGAAATAAAAAATTCACAATTTCACTGAGTTCCTCACTACTAATAGTGACTTTATGATTGGCGAGCGAGCGTAGCGAGCGAGACACTTACAGGGGTAACACAATCGAAAATCGGGGATGTTTGTTTATTTAGATATATGTATGGACGTATGTATGTCATTTTGTACTTTGACCCTCGCGTTTT
>WLWI01003494.1_pt1 | contig 13478 bp, 10 predicted proteins | sample 6701501 | NCBI WGS metagenome assembly WLWI01 (sample SAMN12718690, study PRJNA515312) | sponge metagenome | isolation source: marine sponge | host: Mycale hentscheli | place: New Zealand: South Island, Marlborough, Capsize Point | collected 2014-11-01
CGGAACGTTTTATTGGATAAACGATTTTTTATATTTCTTTGAGCGAGACATACGGTGAACGAGAAAGATTAAAACGGTAACGCGGTCGAACGGAACGGCCGTTTTTAACAAACGGCGTACCGTTTTTCCCCCGTTTTTTTAATCGTGCAACGGCCGTTCTACGGAACGGAATTCGGAATTTTTCTGTGTCTCCTACTGTATGTTTTCCCACCTAAACATCTTGAAATATGATAGTTTCACGTATTCCTCATATCCTCTTCATATATTAGGATTTTTATATGAATATTACACTATTTGTGTAGCTATCCCATGTAGTATTGTACAGGCTCATTGCTATGCAATATTCTACTTATAATTGATGTGATTAGTTTGGAGCATAAAACATAGCATAAAACAGAAACTTTGATTGAATGTTTCAACTCGAGAGTCTTCTTCAGCAATGCAACAACAAAAAAAGTCTAAACGTTCAATCGAAGTTTCTACTTAGTGCTGTTTTATGCTCCAAACTAATAACATCAATATATCCCATGTAATGTTTGATTGAAAATGTCGTTTTATTTATCTCATTAGACACATACCTGTGGACATGGCAGCATTTGCCATTCATGTTCAACTTTTTATTGACAAACCAGAAGTAAAAGTTGGTTATCGTCCGGGTCAAAGAAGACGCTCCAAAAGTGGATTCATGGAATCAGATCTCATCAAAAGTATTGGCAGTTCCAGAGATAAAATTGAATGTCGTGGAATAAAGAATGAGGTACTTATCTAGTATCGTAGCTTTGACAGCTAGTATTCATACTGTAGTTTCAAGTTTACTTAACAGTATTTTTTTTAATCGGTATTGTTTTTTGTTTTATGTTTTGTTTTGTTTTTGTTTTTTCTTTTCCTCTAATGAACATACACATATGGCAGAGGAATAGGACGCTTAATCGAGTTGGTGCAGCCATTATAATAATTTTGATAACCACACACACACCGCTCATTCATTAAATTAAGAACTTGATTAGTAAAAAATAAAATATGTGACAGGCTCTGACAAAAGGGGGCATTTCACGCAAACCAAAAAAAAATTGAGTTTTTTATGCTAATAAAATGCTACAATTTATCTCAACTTAGTGCTAAAATACTAGAGGGTAAAACCTTCGATGCGCAGAGAAACTGGCAGTTGAACTGGGCTGTATTCAGCAAAGCAATTGAACTAGAAATCGAGAAAACATAAATTGAATTTCCACTTCCGGTATAATTAACGTTTCTGTATACTTAACGGCGTACTCCGCATACGCAATTAAATCGTGCAACAGCTTTTTAATGGCGACTAACGAAGTTTTGCATGGAGTTCTTTTTAGCTTTCATAGCGTCTCACAGCCGGTCTTGTCAGAATCTTTGGCTACTCTACTCGATGTAGTGGTAAACTTTCAGCCAGAGATAACGTAGATTGCATGCAATAGTCTCAAAGCTATGCCGTTTTTTTAGCTGCCTGTTTGAAACTCCTCCCATTCCCCGTTTATTGTACTTCGAGAATAAAAAGTAGCTTGTCTTTCCACGGCACGCTTGGGGTCTTTTAAGTTGTTTTGACATTTGAAAATTGGCATAGACTTAGAGTAAGGGTCACTAAGACTAATTCTGTAAAAAACAAAAATAGGAGAAAGAAAGAATTTTTCCGGTGACTTACTTCTGGAGCCTATATCTCAATTTCAATTTTTCCGCGAAATGCCCCCTTTTCTCAGAGCCTGTCACATATAAGCTATTTTCAATAAATTTAATTATAATAATAGCAACTTTTCTGTTAATTAATTAACTTAATATTGGCTGTTAAAACTGAAAATTTTTGCTATTGTTATAATCATTTCATCCAAAAATGACTGAATCAGTAAATTCAGTTGCCACTGCAATCACTCCAAGCTACTCAGCTGCATTTATTATGTTACAGTGCAAATATTTTTTTTGTCAAGTACTGTAGATAATTTATTTATAATTGTATTATGTAGATGTATGTAGAGTGCCTATATTTTATAGCTAACATAGCTACTTGGACATATTACGCAAACAACACAATGGCAAACACAGAAGCTAAAAACATTGAATCCATCATCATGCCTGCTCTGCTTTTGTGGCAGTTTTAGCTTTATTTCTGTTTAACATTTTTAAGTATGTGTTGCAAAAAAACAAAAAAGAAACCTATATCAGTAAACTCTAGTGCAAAATGGTCACTTGCAAACCAACAATGCTACAAGGACCTCTGAACCACGTTTGTTTTTCCTAAAGATCTCTTTAGAAAACTAAGGCTGATACGGAATTTCCATGATATCTTCCAAAATGCTGGAGATGACCATTTACTTCCTCAGAAGCCATTTCGACCACTTGATTTTGACAACAACCACGAGATCCGGTAATGAGTGGACAAGCTAAGCAACATACCTCTTTGTTATCAGTGTGGCCTTGGATGCACTGGCAGCAGCACTTCTGATGGCACTGTGTGGATTTTTTTTTGTCTTGTCTTTGTTCACTTCTAGCTGTCCCTAGTAGCACTCTGGAGGTCAGCTGTACTTAACAGCATGCTGAAATTAAGCAATGACATTTCTCTGAGCTATTCGATGCGCTACATTTGGCCATTGGTGTTAAGTCTGCTAGGCTAGGACCCAAGGTCTTTACCTACTAGTGTTCATCAATTACCCTCCAACACGTATGCTACTAGATAAGCCACACATGTATAACGTATAATGTATAGTACATGTACTGTTGGTATGCCCCCAATATTTTTTTTGTGCTTCACTCTGCTATTTATGTAATTGCATATATTTTTAACAGCCTGAAGCTCGTCCTGCAGTTTCTGTGTGTTTGCTTGTTGTTATTCAGTTAAGTTTTGTAACTATTGTTCTATTTTCTCTATTCTAGGTGCTTGTGTGGCATGTCAAGACAACGAAGCCATTTATCAGTTACAAAACCAAGTACCCTAACGTGGAGATATGATGTTGATTCTTGTATCTTCGTGTATTTTACTTCTCTTCACCACAAATCTAAATGGAGTCTAATCAGAAATATTCTGTAATCTTTTTTTATTGTTCATTGTTGTTTTCAATATTGTTTGTGCCTTTTTTTTGTATTGATTTCTCAAGGCATATTTCATTGAGCACTAACTAGCAATCACCTATTTCAATTGGTATAAATACTGTATTTATTCAAAAATTAATAACTTTATGTACATTGCATATGAAAACAGTTGTCTTGCTGACAGTAAAATATAATAGTCCCCTAATATGGCAGGGATTTATTTCATTCTGGATTCCAATGACTGATTTGATGCAATGTGTTTTGTATAGTGTTCTTTTGCTCTCTGCTGGCAGATCAAGTGTGTGCGCTCTATACTGTGTACATCAGATGTTGCACTGGGCCACAATAAATTCCAAGCATATTTACAAATGACTTAATGTAATAGACAGTGGTAGTGGTCAGGTCATGTTGTTATTTAAAAGGACCAGAGTTGCCATTGTTGTGTGGAAGTTATAGTCAAAGCTCGGCTAACCATGAAAACTATAGCTTTTTTTGTGAGCATTCTGATGGCTTCTGTTTGTTATGCTGAGAGTCATACTTTATGTGAAAACATTAAAGACTGCAGCTTCTACAAGTGTGTTGAGCAAAAGTTGGATTCATTATGCTCAGTTTGGGAAAATCCAATAATGCAAGCCCAATACTTGTGTGAGAAAATGGCTAAGAGCAACTTTAGTAAAGAGGTATACATTTTTAATTAGTAGTCTTTCAGTGGTGGGTATGATAACCATAAACTTTTTTCTTTTTATTATTATTATAAATATTCTAGGTGTCTCAATTTTCTGAAAGATTTTTTAACTGCTCTTTCAATCAGATATTTAAGCGAAATCCGTCTAGTTGCAAATTTTTTGCAGAGGACTCAATTAAAGGTGTTCAATACTGCCTCAGGACAGAAATAGATTATTTGAATGAACACTTTGAATGTCCTTATTTAGAAGACTTCACAAATGTGATACTGTCACCCGACATGCTAGAACTAGGTCATGCTCATGACATTGGAAAACAGGTAACAATGGACCTAATATTATATCTGCATGCTTGTTGAATACACACATAATAATAAAGTTAAGATTTGTCAGGTTTTTTATTCTACTTTCCATTGGTTGCAGTATTGGAATACATTAATGTCAATTATGCCAGGAAGTCTGCAAATCTTAAGTAAATGTTCTGGATTTAATGAGCATATAATGAAGGCGATTGCTGTCCAAAGTGGTAAGTATTTAAATGCTTCTATGAATATACATAAGAGTTAAGAACAAATGTTGTCGTTGTTGTTTTCTGCCCAAAACCCTTTCTCATATGCTTAAAATTTGCCCTATTTTCCTTATTAAAATGAATGTGAGTACTGATTACTAAACATTTTAATAATAGTTGTGTGATAGCACAACTAAAGCAAAAATTTTAATCTTTCAACGGAACAGTTTTTCTGCTGAACAGAGACATTTGCATGCTATAGCATAATTGTTTTTCCACCATGCAGTAGCTTTCTAAACTAGTATTAACACATAATTAGCTAGCTCTTTTTAGGTACCTATATTTCTCATTATTATCTACACCTACTTAGCACCTTGTTGAGTAAGTATTAAATGTTTTAGAACAGACAATTTCATTTTGATAATTTTGAGGTAATATTACAACTGGTAGGAATTTTAACTTAACACTCATAGTAGCAATACATATTTCTGATTTACATATTTTTATTTCGATTTTATGTGAATCCATTTATATTTTGAATGCATTGCCATTGTGTGCTTTAGTTGCACAGATTTAAGCATTCATTTATATAATCATAAATAATGGAGGGTGTTGCCAAGGACAAGGTATTGTACTTAATCAATTTGTTTTCCCCATTCAGAAATTAAACGAATCGAACCTGGCAATCATGAGATGGTTATCATTTTTGACTCCTCAGAAAGTATTGGAAAAGATAAGTTTGAAAAGATTAAAAGTAAAATATCAGAATTTGTCTCAACTCTACATGAGAATATAAAAGTAGGTATTGTGCGGTACAGTAGTATTGTACATACTATATCTCCTCTGGTGGATTCATCCCAGCGATTAAAACTCATTGAGCGCATCAATGGTATGGAATACACAGGAGGAACAACTGCCACATATGCTGGCTTACTGAGAGCAAAAACTCTTTTCAGTAACTACTCCAGCTATAAATCCTGTGTTGGGCATCAGAAGCAGACCATTGTTTTAGTAACGGATGGTTTATCTAATAATATGATGTTGTCTATCCAAACAGCGCATGAAATGAAGAAGTTATTTGAAATATGCATACTTGCTATTGGAAATAATATTCATACATATCAGTTAGGAGAAATAGCATCTTCTCCTACATCAATATACTTGCATCATATAAAAGATATTGACGACTTCACAAAAGTGTCAACAGTCCTATCATCTATCAGAAGTTTACTGGTTTATAGTAAGTCAGAATTTTAATGCATAGGCAGAAGTTAAATTTGAGCTTACTGTACTAATGTCATACATACAGAATTCCCAATGAACATACGTGTATTAATTTCCTTTACAATAATACGTCAATACAACATGAACTACTATAAATCGCAGAGCCAGTTGAAGTAGGAGCACTGAATAATATGTACGGATGTATTAAAAAGTATATATTTAAATGTTGTTAGGTCCTAAAGTAATTGATGGATTGAATTGCCGTACATATTATAATTTACAACTAAATGGAACCAGCATCTATCACTTAAAAAAAGCACAAGCAAGATCCATTATGAACATAATGGCTATGGAAAATTTGGTAATATACGGATCATATTCTACAAGAGTTCCTGATCCTATTACTGCTGATTTTTCCAGTATTGGATCATACAAGTCACATGATTTGAATGACAAAGTAGATGTTTTTATGACTATTGTGTCTAATCAGTCACAAATGATGATACTGAGCTTATTATCACATATTGGAAAACGTGATCTTAGTAAGTGTATACATGTAATACTATACTGGGGTTAGTTGATATTATGTAGAGATAAGAGTTTGTTATTATAGCTTTGTGGGGTTTCCATTGCTACCTCAAAGAATCTTGTTCATCCATTATTCAGTTGTTTACTACTCAGTTCCTGGAAGACAATTATTAAGAGCTAAGATAGGCAAGAGCTAATTTAAAAAGCTTGTTTGACTCAGAGGAAGCTACAATATCATTAGACTGTAGCATTATGCAATTTGTCATGACTTGTGTACACGATATCTAATAGTAGTTTTGTTAATATTTCTGTAGATCTTACATTAGAAAGTGATTCTACCAACATTACATATGGTACACAAGTGGATCTTGTTTGTTCAGCATGGAATTTTGGCATGACAACATTTATTTGGATTGATGTTTCTCATGGGATAGTTTTAGTTGACATTGTTCAGGATTCTAGCAACACATCCAAAAGTATGTCCAGTACGTTCAGTGCTCCAGTGTACAGAGATACCACATTTGTCTGTTTGGCTCAAGGAGAAGGAGCTATTGAAGCTTATAGAAGAATACATTTTGGTATGATAAAAGAAACATAGACTAAGTATCACTGTACCTTTAAATTAATTGACTGGTAACTATCAGGGACACTCCATCCAGAGTGCATATTCAACTCACTCTTAGTGAGATTACTGAACTCTAAAGCAATTGGAAAAGACAAATGTAGCAAAACTTTTTAATAACATAAAAACCACTCTTTTTTTCCTTCCTTCCTAGAACTAAATATAGATATCCAGAAGCCAATTGAGACAGACAGACCCCAAGGTAACTAAAAAATTTACTAGCAGTTTGACAATGTCTTTCTGTGAAAAGTTATTAGTCACTTTCTAGGTTCTAGTTCTTGAACCCTACAACTAATCTTGTCAATATGCTCATATACCTTACCGGTTTAATTTCTCTTTTTCTTTTCCTGTTTTAATTGTTATCCCTTACCGGTTTATTTTCTCTTTTTCTTTTCCTGTTTTAATGACAAATTGTTATATTTTACGAAGTTAGTAGGCATGTCAAGTCCAGGAAAATGTAGAGGTGAGAAAACAGTGCAGATTTCAGCTTCTAGGTAGTCTCCAAATGTTTTCTTTGCTAATTAAATTTATTAGTTCTTCCTTCGAGTCAGTGAAATGGCCAGACATGTACATTGAAGGCTTCAATGTACATATCTGGCCATTTCACTGAGTAAAAGTAACTTGTTATGTTAAAAAAAACTTTTACAAAGGTATATTTGGTCAGTTATTCATGGCTTGGTCTATAATTACCAAAAGTATGAAATGTAAATATCTGACTCTGCACATAATAATTGTTGACTGGGAAAATTGTTCTTAGTGTTCCATTTAGCAGGAAAATAGAAACTGTCGTGTCTAAGCCAATAAATTAAATTAAGTACACCGAAACTTTGTATACTATAGAATTAGTCTATCAAGACACTTATACTTTTCTAGCTTTTAAACAGATTTTTACTTTTAAATGATAAAATGTATGTTAGACAATTTGTTCAATAATTTGTAAAGTTACATATCCACTTTTTATTTTTGTACAACTTAAATACCTATGTGTATAGGTACCTGTATATATTGGTATATATATATATACACACACATAAATATATATTATATTATATATATATATATATAGAATCACCTCTGTTTACAAGTCAAGTTTATATAGAAAATTCAACTGCAATCATGGGAGCTGTTTTTGGTGTCAGTAGTGACCCTGGATTGAAGCCATCATACTTGCTAACAATATACATTGTGTTTCAAATTTTCATATGAGACAGTATTCACAATACATAACACATGACACCCAATGTTTGTTGACTGCAAAATCATTTTATGAGTACCTGATATGATATACTGAACAAATAAATGTTTAGCTATACTGCAGATACGAAAACGACTGAAAATGGTACAATGATCAGTCGAGTTGATAACTGATCATACAGCTGGACTTCTTGTCATGTGAAATGGTTGTTACCCTCTGTGAAATGTTCTCATTCATATGGCAATGCAGTGGCCCTAGAAAAATTGGGCAACAGGTCCAAATCTGCACTTACTCCATGCATGAATGGCTTAAGCAGCTATTACAGTTCAGAGAATTTTTTCTCACTGGACATTACTTTTGATACTGCTGATCCTTGCCTAAAGATTGCTTGTCATCAGGTACAGCCTGCATGTGCACATGCAAAAAAATGCTTTTGAAGAATTTTTTTCTTCCTAACACGGTATCCAGAGGATGCATGTGATATTTTCTTCACTTGGTGTTTCTTATGAAAGATGATAAAGTTACTACAGCTACAGATGATGTTAGATGAATGCGTGTGCTAGCTTTATTAAAGCAGTTACTAATGCCAAGATAGCTAATAGCTACTTACAAGAATATAACACTTTGACTTAAAGCATGCTATCTAATTTCAACAATTCACTCAGTAGACTAATTGTACACACACACAAACACATATATTTACACTTTCTGCTAACAGTATCCTCATCCTTAATTCACTTATAAAATGACTCTCATCCTTCATTTCACTGAATGTTTTTGAAAAGCTCACTAAAATAACGTGCAGTTATGAGAGCTTTTGCTGCTTACAATTGATGTACTTTGATCTTACTGCTAGCAACATCTGGCACAGAAAGTGTGATTAAAGAAGCACATGTTACATGTGTATACTTATCTGATTACCAATTTCTGTAGTTTGTCTTGTTAACGACTAAAAGACAGTGGAAGAGAGAAGGGGTGTGTATAAAGAAATGCACAGTCCAATGAATAAAATTGCAGGTCACACAACTTTTCCCATCTCCATAAATTAATTCTAAGATGCAATAAAAACAATGAAATATGTGATGTTAAATTATGAAATCTGGCACTAGAAAATTACCAAAACCCTCCCACTTCGTCACTGTCTGAACCACCTGTATCTGAATCATCTCTTCTAAATTTTGAAGCCTTCTTAACCGGACGTTTGTCTTTCTTGGTCTTTAGCCCACTTCCCTTTTTTGTCATGTCTTTTGCCACCCGCTCCTTCTGTTCCACTGTGTGCTGTTCTATCATTTTAGCATGCTTCCGTAGTTCTGGATTATTTTCCAGCATTTTTTCTTGCTCCTCCTTCTGTGCTGCTAATATTTTCAGTATTTTAGTTTGTTCTTCAAGTTCCTTCTTTTCTTGAAGAATATCTAACGTAAGAACATTTACAGTAAGATGACCCTACATGTACATGTATATACAATGTATTTCCATATGTACATACATACAGTGTAGTATATCCATATATACAGTGATGCGGTTCAGCACAAATGGCGATGGAGCTATTGTGAACCAGTAATTCAGACAAGTAGTTAAATAATCTGATAAAAACGATTTTTGCCTTCACAAAAGCTGCATGAAAAAAATAACAAAAGGTTACATCTATTTAGTTTGCCTGAAGTCATATTCACCTAGTTCAGGAAGGCATCATTCAGTCCATTTATTCCTAAAGTAGTTACGTTACAAGTAGTTATGTAGCTGTTGAGCATGTTTTTAGCTACAAATACGACATCACTTTCTTACTGAGTAGTAATAAAAAATAAACGACCAGTAGTTCCCAATGAAGAGCACTCAGCTACTAAAAAATGATGGACTTTTTTTATATTACATATGGTAAAGGGCCTAAAGGCCATAGTAACCACTCGCCACAACTTATTTGACTTGGGGAAAAAAAAAAAGAAGACAAAACAAAACAAAAACAAAACAAAACAAAAAACAAACAAACAAAACAAAAAACAACAACAACCGTTTCTAAGGAATTACTGTACAGCTTTGAGCCTAACCCTAGCTTACTGCTGTAGCAGCCATAATACTACATATGTTAAGGCAGTTAATTATATTTGTTAGTCACATGTTTATTTGTGTTCTTCTTTAGCTAATCAAGAGCTGTAACACACAACAATTTCTCACACACTGGTTCACTGGACATAACAACACAAGATGACTTACTTTTGTGACTTGAATTAGACAATAGATTTTCAAGTAAGAACAATACTATTGCTAGGGCGTATAAATGACAAACAGCATATTAGCCAACATAACTTATCACTGCCACTTAATTCTGAAGTTGGTAAGTTTTTGTAAGACCTAATTGCATCCACAAAAATATAGATAAACAACCTAATTCAAAGGGGTAAACATTTGGTGATGTGGGTAAAATCGGTAAACTGAATAATTGTTTAGTGGCATATGGGACAGGGTTGACCTCCAAGCAAACACAGAAACACACACTACACTCTTAAACCTTTTCTTATCTGTTTGTCTAAATTACAGACACTTCTGTCAACCACACACCAACCAACAGCCACTGATAGTTAGGGACGTTAGTGTACTACCGCAAAATACCAAATTAAGTGAAATTCTTGCCAATTTATTTGTGTGATATTTGGGAGATGGACCCTAGTAATCAACAGTCAGTTGGTGTGCCGACCGCTAGTTTTCTCTGAACTCGTTGACAGGAGGAATCTCTGCTAGTTCTGCTCAGAACTCCTTGATAGGCAGTGGGCCTGCTAGTTGAGAGACTCCTGTAGTATTTCTGAGTAACAGACATTCTTAGTTGGGGATACCTCTTGGCCCCAGGCCATCCAAATAAGAGAAGTTTGAGTATAATTATATACTCATAATTCAAATGGACCAACAGAAGAGACAAATTCCTGCAACAATCACTGAACAGTACCTTCTGCTGTTGGCAGCACTTGCTTATCCTTCACATCAACTTCATCCATCTTCTTAAGGTCAAATTCCAGTAACTCTTTCTGTATCGGTGATGGCATACTCTGACCAGCTGCATTCAGACGTACAACCTCCATCTTTACTTTAGTTCTAGAAGGCATCCTCTGTACGGAAGGTCGAGGTTTTTCTGGCACTGACTCAAACTGAGACATAACTTGAGAGATCTTTACACCCCTTTTTCTTGGAAACTCCACAACCTCTAAAAATACAATAATATGCCATTGTTATTATATATTGTTTACTATATCCCACCTAGCGACTTACTTCCTACTGGAAATAATGAAGAAAGTTCTCTCGTTTTCACTTTGTTTAAAAGCTTTTGATTGTAAGTACTGATGTAATTCTGCATCGTGAAGTTGTATTTATAACTACTAGAGCCATCCACAACTCGACCTAAAAGTAACCACAGCAACAGTATAATCAAACAAACAATAAACACAAATTTCAACATTTTAAAAGAAGTACAGCAACTGAAGCTAGCAGATCAGATTAGATTAAGTGTTTCCCCCCCCCCCCCTTTAATGCAGGTCTATACTATTCATGTACATAGAAAAGCAGCACTTCACACGTAGGGAGGAGTTACATGTATATCCACCAAATTAATGCACACCACTCTCAATCATAATCTAATTAATTATCACCCTTCCTTGGCACTATGGTCTCATAAACCTACCAACTCTAAATGGCCGTTTCTCTACAGTGTTGACCGGGCGGAGTGAGTGATGAATGCGATGAGCAAACCCTTCAAGTTTTTTTAGTACACTGTTTTTGCTACTGCTCTTAGAGACATTAGGAGGGAGCGGAGGAGGAGGGGGCGGAGGAGGGGGAGGAGCTTGCTGTACCACATGACCTTCAAATAAAACACATGTACATGTAATTGCAACATGAAGCAAGAAAGCTGACAAATTATTCTATTACGTGGACAAATAATTTAAGTTTATATACGCTAATCAAGGGTCACCACTTACTCATGAAGGTTGGTGTACAAGAACATACTACTAACCAAGATTAGAATTACCTCTCATACATTGATAAAGTTTGTATAATTCATCATTTGGAAAGCAAAGTTAAGTATTCAAAATCTGTTCAGTAACTCTATGTATACGTCACTATCACTAAGTACATCACCAGATAAATGAGGTCTCACATGTGCTACTATAGCCATACTTACCTAATTGTACACCAGTCTTGATCTGTGGCACAACTGGATTCAGACTTTTACTGACACTAAACCCTTCTCTCTGAATGCTATTCAGTACTTTCCTTTGCTTGATGTGATCATAATCCGTAGGATGAGAGGAAGGGGGAGAATGAGAAGGTGGAGTGCTAGTAAGAGGTGAAGATGCCTGTGGAGATTGGTGGACGCCATATTTATTAACTTTCTTGAACTTCAATGCTTGGGAAGTTTTCTGGAGTTCATTTGGAACAGGAACTGGTTGGACTTTAGGGACATTATCACTGTCAAATACATACACAGAGTGGATAGTCATGACAGGAGATATTGGATCCAGAATGTGACCACACTCAACATCCAGATATGTGTGTACATATGCTTGTATGTATATATGTTTATGTACAATGTGTATATACGTATGTATGTATGTATGTATGTACAGTAGGAGTAAAAAAAAAGTTTCGAATTCCGTTCCGTAGAACGGCCGTCGCAAATAAAAAACCGGGGGAAAAACGGTACGCCGTTTGTTGAAAAACGGCCGTTCCGTTCGACCACGTTACCGTTTTAATCTTTCTCGTTCACCGTATGTCTCGCTCAAAGAAATATAAAAAATCGTTTATCCAATAAAACGTTCCGATTTTTTGTTTACAGGCTCCAGAGGCGGAGCTTTTCGAGTTAAAAAAAATTGAAGCCGTCCTATTCGAAGTTGTCTCGCGGAGAATTGTTAGTTCGACCACCGCACAGTATCGACGTTTTCTCGATGTTAGGGCCTTCTCGGGCTTAGATTTTTTACTACTGGAGGTCCATCAGTAGCTAACAGAAGATCTACGAAGTGCGGACCTCGTTATAGCTCTGTGCCCGTCGGAACTTCAGTCTGCAGCTTTATTGAAGCAAGTTAAAATTTTATACGAGCTTTTTTGCACTATCCCCGTAGCGTTTAATGGTCGATACAAGGACTTAGCTTGCTGATATAGCTATAGAAGAGTTTCTAGCTAGAAAATATCTGTGAATCGACGGAAATGCTTCACCATTTTTTACCGTTTTAGTAAACGGTGTCGGCCGTTTAGTCAAACGGTACGAAACGCAACGATAAAAACTACGGTTTAAAAACTACCGTTTTAGGGCCGTACTACGGAACGGAATTCGAAACTTTTTGTTTACTCCTACTGTATATGTATATAAATGAATGAATGTACAGTAGGAGACACAGAAAAATTCCGAATTCCGTTCCGTAGAACAGCCGTTGCACGATTAAAAAAACGGTACGCTGTTTGTTAAAAACGGCCGTTCCGTTCGACCGCGTTACCGTTTTAATCTTTCTCGTTCACCGTATGTCTCGCTCAAAGAAATATAAAAAATCGTTTATCCAATGAAACGTTCCGATTTTTTGTTTATAGGCTCCAGAGGCGGAGCTTTTCGGGTTAAAAAAATTTGAAGCCGTCCTATTCGAAGTTGTCTCGCGGAGAATTGTTAGTTCGACCACCGCACAGTATCGATGT